>JGI24159J19872_10002931_pt1 | contig 20803 bp, 16 predicted proteins | sample Ectturendosymbi4_FD_19872 | JGI IMG/M metagenome (IMG submission 19872) | reverse complement strand
TCCACAATACACTGAGGCATTTTGTTCTACAGAATTGCGCTGACGTTTGCTGACATCAGCAAGAGTTCTACTTGCGGCGTCGGTAAAAACTTTCCTTTCGCGCCTGGAATCGGCAAAAATTTGGAATTCTTGCCCGAAATACCGTATGTTTAAGTAATTCTTAATCGAATAAGTCGTTGTCGGTTTAAATAAAAACGTTGAGAAAACTTTTCGCTTCTTCAGGTATACGTTTGGAGGCTAGCATCGCGAGTTCTCTTTGCGGTAACTTTTGTGTTTGGCAGTTTTTCGCAGTCCGTTCAGCTCGGACTCGTTGTTTTTGTTTCTTTTTTTCAATTTTCGGCGTTGAGGAGTACAGCGATGGACTTGTTCGTGTTGGGGAAACTCCCACCTTTCAACGACATGCCTTGTTATGAAGCACAATTCGCAGCATAAGAGACTTTGTTTCTTCGCTTTACTGTTTTATGGGGGCTTCAAAACCCCATTCAAGTTGTCCAGGTGTTCACCCTTTCCTAGTCAGTAGCCCAAGCTCGAAACAGGTTGCGGCACATACCTTATACAGTTGAGGCAGCCTTTTCTGTGTGCAGCTATCCGTATATTCGTCTCACGCTGGCAAGTCAGATTCAGACTGCCTCTGGCTGCTCAGTGCTTTTCCTCCGAAAAAAGTGTATGATAGCAGTTGCATGAAATCGGTAAATTCAGTTTACGTNAGAAATTCTTTGCAACTGGAAATGTTACGCTTTGCTGTTGATGCGACATGTACCCATTCATTCATTTAAAGATTTAAAGCTGTGTTCGTAATTNCTTTTTCGCTGTTCTGGTGGACTGATTCGAAAGCAGTACAGTGGCTATCTATCTGTAGTGCGTTTCTCGCATCCGACAACGTTGCCCTGAACGTGACAAATATCATCCATGAAACAGCAGTGCGGTTTGTGTTTTGCCATCTCGATTTTTCAGCACCAGTTTTGTCTGAGGATCTTTTATACAAGTGTTGCAAAACAGCTATGGTTATTAAAACATACAGCGTGATTTCTGTGGCCATTCAGAGATAAATGTTGGGATGTGTGGCAAGTTTTTGCTAAACCCTCTCCACTGAAGGAAAACCCATCGGAATGTTACTAAAAGCTTCATAGCCGTTCAGAAGTTCGTCGTAACAAAGTTGCATTGCAAAGGAGCGACAAGATACTCCTTTTGGACCTTGGCGCTGGAGGCAAATATTGGCAAATATAATATACCCACGCTAGAAGCTTTGTCTCCATCAGACTTGCGGGAATGATAGCAACAGATTCTTCCGCTTCGTTTGCCAAATACATTGTCGCCGCAAGTAAACACGTTCCAGTGCAAACAATAAACTTTCTCGGGGGCAGCCTTTTGAATAGAGCAGTGAATGCGGTGCGATTAAAGAAAACTTCTAATCATTTTCCGCTGGATTTTTCTTATTGCTGAGACATTTCGGTCATTTTTCCGAAATAGCTTAAAATCTTCTGTCACTTTTTTGTTTTTGATAATTTTTTACGACTGGAAGAAGCATTATGACCGACTTGACATAATTTTTTTCGGTCATTTAAAAAAAATTCGGTCAATGACTTGTTGCAACGTAGCTACACAACTGCGTGTGTCTGAAAGATAACATGTGTTTAAATAAAGGCATGCAACGCCCGTCAGGCATCATTGACTCCAGACGTCAGGCGGCAAAAGCCTTGCGTGCTCCATGCTTAACTAGTTTTGCACTCGCTTCTAGCTGGAAGCCACACCTCCATGTGTCGATATTTAGCTTCAAAAATGGTTTCCATTCAAATGGTCTTTTAACATTCAAGAAACCGTTAAAGCTGACTCATTTTGTTTATGCACTGTAAGCGTCGTTTGGTTGTTGTTTTTCAGTTTTGTGTCGAGATGCCCGGTGCCAGCATCAATTTGAGGATCAAACTTCCTGTCACATTGGGATCGGTGCCACTGCAGGGTCTGACCCCCTACAACATGCCCCCTTCATTGACAGCTACTGCTCCTGTGCCTTCGGCTCCTGAGGCCCCGCCCGACCAACCTCAAGCTTACTCGGGTTTGTAGCTTTTAAGTTCCGTTTAATGGGATTTACTATCAAAATATCTAAAATCCCTTATTCGCTGGACCCGCATTTCTTTTATGGTGTTAACTGTTGACTTGCTAAAATCTACTTTCCTTTGCTTGTTTACTAGTTTCGTCAAGATAAGTTTTTCTTAGGAAGTTTTTTTTTTTCCAGCCCCGCCCCCTTCATACCAGTCTGCAGTCGGCGAGAGCTACAACATCGCCGATGACGACGACAACGAGCACTTGATGGGAGAAACCTCGTTCGCTCCACGTTACGCTTATTACGATTGGAGCCAGTCAGCTTTCACTTACAACCAATGATGCACCATAGACCGACCGGCCGTGCGCCATTGTATGCCATGTAGTATCCACCGCAGTGTTTGCTTCAACTTTTAAGGTGACTATATCCGACTGCAACGTTTCTGAACAGCGCTAATTGTATTTTTTTGGTGAATTCCGAAATGTCTTCGTTTTTGTTCCGAAATACTGGAATGAAAGCTTCGGTTTGTATAAACAAAGCAGTTTTTTCCCTTAAAAGAAAGTTCTGGATGGTTGCGAAACAGTTCCGGGAGAAGTGATGAAAAAGTTCGTCGTTGACTTTGTGTTGAGGTTTATTGCTCGATGTGTCCCTGGCACCGGAGGTCGCTAAAGAGGATTAATACGGGAGCGACTTTACTTTATAACCAGTTGGGCTTCAATCCCAACATTTCAAGAATTTCAGCTATTTTAAATAATGGAAAACAAACAATGCAGTGTGAAACCTTGACCACTTTCATTGATTCATATTGCTTTTGAATGAGAATGGGGTACCAGCGGTTTTTCCCTTGTACGCTTCTGCAGTGCACAGTTTACTGAGCTGATCTAAGCGATCGCTCTTCTGTTTTGCCGATCGCTCTTCTATTTTGCCGTGTATTTCCACTGAGCCGTTTTCCGCAACTGTAAGACGTGGACGGGATTACCGCCAGATTTTTTCTGTAATAATTTTACCAAGAGTGTTTTTTTAATGCTAAAATGTGTTTTAGAATCTGGGGGGGCGGGCCCGTCGTTTCGTCGCACACGCGCACAACTTTCGCCTTCGCAAGCGGGACCTCGTTCTGATGCGAACCCGCCCCGGCAACTACCTCTGCGGGCGACGCACCATTTCATGCGACGCACCATTTCATGCGACGCACCATTTCATGCGACGCACCATTTCATGCGCAGGGTTCGACGCAAACGGCGTGAATAATGTTTTCAGAGCGTTGCATATTTCTTTTACTGAACTCGAAGCAAATCGCTCCGAAGCGCCTGTCGGTAAATTGCTGTTGTGTTTTTGTTTCTTTTTTTTTCACCTCACAAGTACCAAAAACCCAACGAACCATACGACGCAAAAATATTTGTATTTTTGGCTTCTTGTTTCTCGGCCAGGGATTAAAATGAAGCGATGGCGTCCTTGGTTTGTTCACGTTTTCCGTGTAAGTTCTAATCGATTTAACCCGTTGTTCTTGACTTCGTTGTCTTCTCTAACGACTATCTTTTTACTAATTCAAGTGCCCGTTTTTTGCTACGTATTGCAAACTTTGTGTAATATTACATTTCTTTGGAATGGATTTCCAGCAGGGAGGCTTTATGACGGTTATTTTATGCGAACATATAAGTGTGATGTACAGCTTGCTACTTTGCTAACGTGCCTCGCGCATAACAACGCAATGTTTTCAGTCACTTGTGTTTTTTCTTTAGCCGCGATTAGTGTTCGACGATTTTACTGCACCTATATAACCTTCAAATGAATTATTTCGTTGTTTTTTTTGCGTGAATAAGCCGCGGTTTTTAGAACATTGTTTGTGGTGACCTACGGGCGTCGCATATCAGGTGGCGGGCAAACTACGGTCCACAAAGGGTTTTCATGCCGCTCGTCAAGATCAGGTCATATGCTCGCGCTTTTTGGAAGGAGGAAGACAGAATTTATATCAGACTTGGTGTCTTTGGCATCAAGTTAAATTAACGTTTGCTAACTGTTAAACGCCTGTACTGTAGTGTCTTTTTACTTTCGTATTGAAATCATGCAGTATTTCTTTCGGTACCCGAGTTGCGAATTTACTTGCAGACCGGCCTTGAAATTTACCAAAAATGACATGAAATTTACCAAAAATGACTTTTGCAAATTTATCTCATTTACTTCCATTGCGCAGCGTACTGCGAATGCAAAGAAGATTCAGCTCCATGCCTTGCAGGCCACTTAAAAGTTTCCCACAAAGCAAAAATTTTCGGTCGAATGGCGTGTTTTTAAGAAGCACTTGAACTAAGTAACAGCTATGCTCTTCTGACTGACGTTGGCGTTGGAACTGACGTTTGGCGTATCTTTGCAGAAGGACGCGGCGAAGAACATTTTTAGTACAGTAGTAAACATTCTTAGTGTGCTATTCGGCCTTGCATCAAAAAGTTTGCCTACCCCTGAATTCTTACACCGGTTGTGGGTATTGTTGTTGGTGTTTATCATTTGCGAGGCGTTTACCTAATCTGTCAATGTATTACTTTTGGAATAAAGGGTATTGAATCACAGTAAAATTAATAATGGTGTGTGAAAAGTGCTGAAGCAAATAATGATATATACAGTAATTGAATACAAACTTCATAGAGAAATTTTCACGGAAATGCAATTGAAAGATGAAGTAACAGCATTTGCGATTTCGTGTAATATTAAAATGTTAACTATGCACGTTCCCGAAAAAGAAGAGATGCTGGATACGAAGAAAGTCAACTTGTTTTGTTTGCAAAAGAACTTCAAGTGTTTCTTGATTTACTTGTTTGGATAAAAAAACACGGTCCATATAACCCTATATAGAAGAACCCAAGGTTAGAACAATGCTTGAACACAACGCATCACAGGTTAGATGATAGTTCGTACATGTAATTAATACTGCATTCGGTCATTGTCCTACAGAACCGCTATGCATCATGGGAGAAAGATTGAGATTTGTAAAACGCATCGGGCCCTTGAACTGAGCGGATAAAAAAGTTGGTTGAAGGTATGTATCGTTCAAGAAAGGCAAACAAACATTGTTTCGCATCAAGCCATTAGATGTCATGACGAAACAAGTACAGTAACTGGATGTGAGCGAACATTTCGGTTCTGTGTTCCAACTGTGAATATGCATACTGCGGTTCTAGGTCTAGGACAAATGCCTATGAATAATTGACAACTTACCTTTAGAACAACTGCCAACTTACGCGATTGCTGTTGGCAATTGTCCGGCTGGCTGTTTTCCATGTCGGCAATTGTCTTGATACCGCGTACTGTGTGTAGTTACGTGCAATGTGAAGAGCACATTGCTGAATTTTCACAAAGAATTATTACAAAAGATTTTTTTTCATGTATCGTATAGTTGTCTTCAAATGCATTTCTTGCCGCAAGGCTTGGATCATACGGAGTTGTTACCAGACCAGTGCATGGTGCAATACTGAGCGTCTCATAACGCCGCATGTCTTCACCATACTAGTGGAAAAGTAGCCTGACTTGAAGTTGTGTATTTTCACTCAGATTCCTGTATGCCGCTCCAAACTATCTCCTACATAGCACCCTATAGTATCATTTGTAGTGTAATGAAAGTGAGTACTTCTTTAAATACTGGCGTTTGAAGTGCTAATGAAAATGACTAGTGTTTTGGGCGCGTTGTCACACTTCTTTTTTTAGCACGACATCCCTGGATTCAACGGCATTAAGTTCTGGATGCCCAAGGTAAAGTGATTGCACCAGCCGTGACGGCGTTGTCTCGATTACTGTACTTCTGGTTCAACGGATCCAGCACCAAACCCCAGAGTTCGTTTGCAAATCATTTGGGTGGCTGGCAATATTTACTGCAGCGAATGTCATGTTTGACCTGCAATCAGTTGTCGTGCTCCACCAGAGACACGGAAGTCTTTTCTTTGATTGAGAGATACTGACGGCTGCATTGGCTATTCCTTCAATTGGACTGCTCACGGCTATTGATAAACCTATAAATGTAGGTAAAAACGAATTTTAGATTGATGCCTAGCTGCCTGAACAACCACTTCCTTCCTCAATGTGATAGTGATTTAAGCTGCTGAACGTCGAAGAAACAACATGTTAACGAGATGTGGTACCCTCGCGAACAATGATACCCTCCTTGAAATGAAAGACGTTCAATTTCTTGAATAAGCAGTCGTGGTTTATGCGAATTTTTGTTAGCAGACTACAAGAAGTTATTCGTCTTCAGCGTGAAACTAGTTTAAGAAATTCAGATACGGAGAGGAGCAGTTAATTAAATGAATGCCTAGTTCTGAGGTGATACCAGCTGAACTGTTGAAAAACATTTTCTCGCTGCTTTCCTGGCACTGAAGCAAGAAGTTTTATTTCTATTCGCCAGGCTTGTCCATAGGAATGTCATTCCTATGGGAATCCCATGGGATGGGACAGCACACATCTGTATTTCTCATGAGACAGTAGCCATGTCATAGCAACTTCATTACGTCAGAGCTAACCTTAGTTTTTATACTTTTTACCTTTCAAAGTTTTTTTACTCCCTTTTTTCTTTATATACCTGTATCTATTATTTATTTTGTGGTGGGACACTAGACTGAATCAAAAATTAACTTTTTTTCAAAGTTTAATGTCTTACCCTGTCAAAGGGTTCCATTTACCATGAAAACACCTTGTGTGAAACATTTAGTAGATACTAAACCTAAACTTTCATAAATTTAATAATTTTAATTGAATTGTATTCCATATTAATATTATAATGGGAATCCCGTGGGACGGGATAGGACAGGCATAAAATTGTTATGTGATGGGACAGACAAATATGCCCCGTGGACAGTCCTGCTATTCGCTCTGTAATAAAGAAACAAGTAATAAAGAATCAAATCAAAATCAAGACAAACAAGTAATAAAGAATCACGACTTGCAAGCATTTCGGCAACGCACTTCCTAATTTGTGGAAGCAGAGCAAGCACAACGGTATTAAAAATTACCGGTTATACAGTATAATGGCAAACGGCTTGCAGCGGACTAAAGTATACGTTTTGCTGAGAAGTGAGAAACTCTCTTTTGCCAAATATATGCTGTTTCGTGGATTTGACGACGCGTGTTGTAACAGAAGTAGCCTTTTGAAGGGAACGGTTGGTTAACATATCAACTGGAACAGCATGCCTTGCGGGTTGCTAACAACTGAACGATAGAGGCAATTTTGTTTGTAGATCAAAACAAATTTTTCAAGGTATTACCAACCAAGTCACATATGCCGGATTTAGCCGTGAAAAAATAAAATGTGGTAGAAGAGATAAATAATTTCCAGGCATATTTTTGAGTTACAAACGTGTTTTCATTTAGCTTTAATTGTAGGCCTACGTTTTGTAAATTTGAGAAAACAAATTTGATTCCCAGTTGTCGACAAACATTGCTGACTTGTTAACAAATGGGTATTCTCAGAAGTTTTGACATTCTTCTTAGTGATCATGAAGAAGTCTACCATCCTGGTGGCTGCATTGCTGGATCGGTTGATATAGTCTTGGATGCTCCATTGGAAATACAAGGTAGAAACCTGGTGAAGTTTTAATTCTTTGCTGAATCTTTTAACAAGCATTTCCAACATAGCCGATAACGTGCTCAGCGACGTTCGAGAAGAACATAAATTTAAGGCAACTGACTTCTTGCACTAAACTCAGAAATAAACGCTGTCTCTGGCTCTAGAGTTGTACTACAGTTTCTACTATGATGGCAGCAATGATTCGAGGCTTATCGACGACGATGTATAGATTCTCAAGTGGTGTGAATGAACCGATCACACATAGAAAAAAACTCTGCGTAAGTATGGAAAGCAGAAGAGATAATTCACTTGTGCTGTTGCTTGGGGTGGGTGGGTATTTGTTCGGCTTTATGTTAAGTATCTGTTCTCCGTCAGACCGGACATTTATTCGTCTTCCTTTTTCAAATCTTGCCACATGTTATTTATAGGATGCGCAATATCTGTTGGTTTTTGCATTGCGAAACAAACCTTTCTTAGTACGCAATGTTGCTTAGAAAAGTGAAATGTTATTTCAACGATTCACAGTCATAGACAATAAAGTAAAAAACAACCAACATGGAAAACGAAGAGATTATGTAGCAGTACTGACAAAAATACAGCAGCATGATGTGAGGACGATTGAAAAAATGTTGGGACTCACGGTGGATGCAGATTATTGTATTAATTTTGAAAGCGTGAGGGGGGAAAAAGCAGATTAGATTGGTTAGTGCAGATTTCATGGATAAAATTTTTATACAGCTTAGGTCTATGTACAACCTTATATATTTGTTTATGCCATTGTTTTCTGTTTTGGTAACATTTACTGATGCCTGCATTACCCCATCACTTTCTTCTTACCAAGGTCGTCACAAAAAAAAACTTATTTCAATGACAAAGTTCGAGAAGTGAGGACCCAATGTCCTCTTAACCCCCGATGACTGTTTCTCGTACTGCACAGTGTATTACCTGACAAAGAGGGAGAGAATTGGCTGTCTTAGCCTCCATAAAAGAAAGTTCTGGATCCGCCTCTGCTACTCCCCTTGTTAAAAATGGTTATACTTTCAACTTTTCAATAACGTGAGGTCGTGAAAATTGAAAATCTAACAAATTCAACATAAAAAATACCGCTCACAATTATAACAGGTTAAAAGAATCTTTCGTAATGGGTAAAATTGCACAAGGGTTACGTCATTGCATTTCGACTGCAATCAACTAAATAAATAGTGTCGTGACCCTAGACGCAGCAACTGGGTGTGGAGATTTGCTGCTTAACCAGAGCGTTTAATAACTGAACTTTGTTGGACAAAATACGAGATTTCTTGGAATAAAATTTCACAACAGTTTTTGATGTGTTGAAACATTTTCATAGCAAATAAATAGCGTTACTCAGGTCACTTACTACCTTATAGGCCAAAATGTGTTAACTGTCAGATACATTAAAGTAACTTCACTCCACAGGTGAAAAAAGCAAGGAATCAATCGCAGATTTTTAATAGGAAATCGATTTCACGTAACAGTACGCATCGTCAGTCTTAACATCTCATTCAAATAGCTGTCACGCACATATCAGAAAATGCGAGCAACAGAAACAGAATGGCTGCAAGCAAGGGAATCAAGAAGGCCGTCAAAAATCTGCTCCTGCCGACAAGCAGAAGCGCCGTGAAAGCCGCAAGGACTTCAGTATCTACATCTCAGGGGCGTATCCAGGGGGCTGATTGGGGCGATAGCCCACCCTAAAACCTACGAAAGTAACTTTATTCACCACAATTTTGTACAATTCGGAAAGCAACATTCGCGATATAAAGCCATTTTGTGTAGTCTGTTGTTTTGTCACAACAGTTTCGTGAAGTATACTCCATCTTTGTATGTATTGTGTAACGTCTTCACTCCCACACGCAAAACGCTAGACTTTAAACATGCACCGCAGAAAAGAGAAAAACATAAATACACGAAAGAAGACGAGGATATATACATTGCGGTAGTATAGAATATACGCTTGATGGCGCTAATGCATTTACTGTACTTTGCTGAAATACAAGCTTTTAAGACATGCATTTCTTACAGTAGCGAAGCTGTTATGAGACTTGACTACCAACTATTACAGAAATCGCCGCCCCTAAACTTACTGGTTGGATCCGCCCCTGCTACATCTACAAGGTGCTCCCGCTCAAGCAGGTGTAACCGGATACCGGAATTTTGAGCAAGGCCATGACCATCATGAACTCGTTCGTGAACGACATTTTCGAGAGGATCGCCGCCGAGGCGTCACGTCTTGCACACTACAATAAGCGAGCGACGATCAGCACCATGGAGATCCAGACTGCCGTGCGTCTCCTACTGCCCGGCGAGTTGGCCAAACACGCCGTGTCTGAGGGCACCAAAGCTGTCACCAAGTAGCCTACACCAGCTTCAAGTGGACGCCTTACCACTTGGAAAACGCCCTACCACTTGGAGACGCACGGCAGATTCTATTTGAATAAGATGTAAAGACTGACGATGCGTAGTGTGATGTGAAATCGATTTCCTATTAAAAATTTGCGATAGATTCCTTGCTTGTTTCACCTGTGGAGTGAAGTTACTTGAATACATATATGTACAAGTTTGAATCATTGCAAAAAGATGAAACCAGAGCCACTTGGCTGATTCCTCGAAAGCCTACAGAAAACCTAGAGCTTTTATTTGTTGTCAGATACATATGTAATCAATCTGGTAAAAAGTTAAAGGTTTGAGCCGACAGTCGACATTTTTTCAACACGTGTTATTCTAAAATAAAGAGTTCCACTTTTTTTGTTTTTATTATATGTTTAAAACAAATGTTTCTGTGCACAACAAAGTTTAGAGGGTACAAAAATTTTGGGGGAACTGCCCCCGAATGCCCCCCGTGGCTACAGACCCGTGCTTAGGTCTCGAATCTCAAAGATATAATCACCAAATTTTCGTCTGCTCCATAAAGTGTTTTAGTCAAAGAAAAGAAAAATTTTTGGCTTTGCAAAACTCACCTTGTCACAGACACGCCCTTGGTTTACTGATTGCCGGCGCTTCGTCGCCATTTGCTTTGTCCCTCGATTGGTCCTCAAGTGGCAGCTCCCCCATATTTCCAATTCATAGCCTAGATCAGGGTAGAGAACCTATGTATTATCCCCAGGCACATATATTGTGGAATGACGCTGGCGAGCCACAGAAATAATTAATTTGCTCGTGAATTTTTATCCTTGTTTTCCTAAGGAAAGAAAGGAGAAATTTATGAGGAGCAAGAGATACTTCTCATGGCTTACTTTTTAAGTACCTGCTTAACCACGGCGTTTCGTTTTGACGCGATGTTGTGTTCTATCTTGGGTAACAAAATTTTGATGCGCGCCGCAGGTTCTTCATCTCTGGCGTAGATTAAAGTGAAAACTTTTTCCACGAATTTTTTGGTATGGAAAGATCGTAATAATCCATATTTTAAACGGAATTACTGGATGTAACACATGCCTGAATATGCCACCTCTTAATTGCAGTTTTCAGCAAAATTAGTTTCACTAAAACTTGCCTTCATTCTAAATTCAGCGTTTCCTATAACTAGTGGCCTAAGTGAGCACTCTATTTGGACTGTGGATCAGGCAGCTACAGTTGAAATAATAGTTACAATATGTTTACAATTGAGTTTTGTTTTGAAAAAAATAGTAGTTAGCCAAAAATTGGTAGAAACAATGTTGTCAGCCATGGTATAATGCCACCAACTTCGTATTTAATTTTGTTACAAAAACAAACGGCATAAAACAGGACAACGAGGTAGATAACGTCCACCAGATAACAGGCCCATTCTTGTTGTCTCAAAACCACCGGGGCCATAGAAGAAAAAGGTTTGGAAAACACTACACTCTAAACTGACCGAGAATTTCTTCATTTTGAGGAAAAACATAACTTTACATTAGCTTCCTTACAGAAAGTGTTGGTTTTACTTTTAAGATCAGCGGTTGCGGTTAGACAGCATGATTTTCATCACTTATCTTCAATTTCTATTTCATGCGTTTCGTGTAAATCAGAAAAAGGCATGTATTTCATATGTCGATCATAATAATTTTTCAAATGCAGCTGTTGACAAACCTGCAGGGAAAACATTTTCAACATTGAACGTGAATACAGGTTTTAGAATAAACTTGTACAGTCCGAAAAAATATCAAATGGAAATAAAAAGATAATCATTTTTACTTCAGTTTTTTTGAAATATTCGCTGGCGGTCATAATTCAACAAACTTTCTTTTCTTCATTTTTCGTAATTGCCACTTGCTTTCTGATCTTTGTTCCTCCGTTTTTTTTTACATTTTATTTGTCATAGATTGTCGTCCTCGAATAATGAAAAGTTACAGTAAATTCATTGTTACTTTTATCTTTTTTATGGAAAATGCAAAATGTTCGAAACTACAACAATGTAACTTATGCGAAATTGCGCATGGTTCTGATGTTGCTCTTTGTTTTCGTCGCAGCTGTCACTATGACGTTTGCTGGAATAGCAAGCGTTGAATGGACCTCCACTGAAAGCAGAAGAGGAAAGAATCACGCTGTGACTCACAGCAATCAAGAAATCTACTTCAACCACACCGATGTGCTATACGAAAGAGGTAGCTATAACCCCATGACTTGCACAAGTTAGTTTTACGTGAGCACAATACCTGGCATCATGTCGCGAGTTCTTTTTCTAAGATGAGTGAAATGACAATTGTTGCAGGTTCTGCGGTAAACGATGGTCCCCTTTACTTGCCTTTTGGACATTCTATTTTTCCTTTTTATTATCAACTGCCCAATTCCGTGCCTTCGTCTTTTGAAGGTAAGAAATGCTAAGCTTTCGGAGGGAAGTACTTTTTTCAGAATAAGACGATCTTTCGCGTGGATACAAAACCACTGACACCGTGGTCAGAACGTGTAATGAACACCTGTAGCTTAAAGTAGTTTCGATGTGGTTGTTTCGTTAATTTTAGTTTATGAAGCGACGGGAACAATGTGAACAGCATGAAGCGACGTGAACAACTTTATGTGAACATGAAGCGACGTGAACAATTGTTGGGTGCAGGCAGGGCAGATAGGACTGTAGGTGTCCTCGGCTATTTCCGATATATATAAAGCTCCTAACATAGGAAACTCATTCACAAAACTTTATCGCAATTGCCTACATTATCCTCAAACCCGTAGTTAGAATCCCAGATGTAGGCCTAGCCTACTGGTCTCTGCACCACCTTACCTTTTTTGATTGTAGTTTCCTCGGCCTGAATGCAAGGCCACGGCAATTCTTGAACAAAATATTGATTAGGAGTAGAAAATCATACGTGGCCAATGTTGCTGAAAAAATCATCCCAGCAATGTCGCATTAGGGAATACTAAAGTCCAGCAAGCCAACAGCCACCATTACTTCGCTGCAGGCATTGAGATATTCTGTCGCGCTGTGATGAATATATTTCGCGGAATATCATTACGTCACTAAAATGCCAGCAAAACAACAAAGCCTGAAAAATTCTCAGATTTTACAACCTCGCATAATTAATGGCTAAATCACGACAAAGGTTTTAGGTCAGAAATGTTGTTTAAGTGAAAACTGGTGATAAAACTTTCCACTGCAGTAATGACTGGCATTTTGACGGGGAGTATTGTTGTGGGTTTGTACTCACTGATCAGTTGATTTACCGGATCCAGAAATACATAAATATTCATGAGGTGAATGTGGGTAGACAGTTTTACGATTTCTCGCCTGTACCTGCACTTTCAAAAGTTGTTTTAATACAAAGAAAACAAACTGAGAAGACAGAAGGTGCGTCTTTTTTCTGCTGGATAACTTTAAAGCAAACTTTTTACGAAATTGTGAAGATAAGCTTTAGATTTCGTTAAAAAGCACAGCTACATTGCTGATCTTGTCAAAGTGTGAGGTTCAACCTTGGTTTTACGGCACAGCAATCGCTCAAAAGGTTCACAGCTGAAATTGAACAATACGAAAAATTTAATAGCGTTTTGAATGTTCGAAGGAAATTTTCAACGCAGTTACCCGGGCGAAGTCCAGCGGCTATTTTAACTGTCCAAGAACGTTTTTCCATCCGATCGTCGCACAGTCTCGGGTGTGATTGGTGTTTCTTCCCGCCTGTCAAGAGCACAGCCACCCATATACTTGAACTTTCAAGCCTTTTATGTTCTGTTTCCAGCCGAACATGGTCATGTTCGATATTCTTTAAGAGCCACCATTGAAAGACTGTATTCATCCAATCATACTGCGAAGAAAATGTTCACTGTGGTAGATATGGCCGGCTTGGACCAAGTTCCGACCAAAAAGGTAAAGATTTATACAAAAACAATTCAAAGTTTTATGTTTGCTGCAAGCTTTCGAGGAACCAGACGACTAGGCTCTACTCTCATCACTTTCAGCAACTGCTCGCAGGTGATATGCTGAAAGACGAAAGCAAGGGCAGAAAGCAGGGAAACCAAGACTAAAATGAATAAATCAAATCAAAAAATTGCGGAAAGTACAGTAAAACTGGAAAATGCGCCCTTCTCACATAATTACTTTCACAAAAAACGAAAATAATTGCTTTCACTAAAGCTTTGTTAGTTAACATGTTGCCAAGCGGCAAGAAATTGTGTTGAAGTATTTTCAATGATTCTGGAAAAAGTTTTGGTAGTCCCCAAAACGTGAAGATCTTTGTTTCACAAAATTTATATATTTTAGTTTTTGTGTGTGTTGAATAGTAAAAATGTCTTTCATCTCAAATTTTCTAGTTGTTTAAATGTTTTTTTTGCCAATTACTGTTTCATCCAGTTGTGCATACCACTAATCTATAAGTAACTGAAGATGAGAAAGGTTTTCTCGGCTCTGAAATAAAAATCGAATGCTTGAAACAAGTCCATGCAACATGAAAACGATTTCTTCATTGTCTCTTCATGCTTTACGTGGCATACCAAATTCTAGGTTGCAAACCCTCACAAACGACTCCGTATACATTCTTTGTTGCTTAGGCTTGTAAACCCAGATTAAATTGCTTTTAATGTTTTAGGAACCAATGTCCTTCAGTGAAAAAAGATATAATAGATTCTGCATTTATTATTTCTTTATGGTTTGTAGGCAAAGTTAATAAACAAGGCATGCGTAGTGTGGTCGCGTATAGCAAATAACGAGTTATATACGTACTGATCTAGTTAATTTTCCTTCAAAAGAATCAGCTCAAAATTTTCAGAACTTTTATTATTATTTTTATTTTTTGAGTGCATAGTGCCTTTGCCAAACAAGCAGNCATCTGAGAAAAGGTAGCAAAAAGGCCAGCAACTTCAGTATTTGCAAATTTCCTTGCTGTGTGTAAAGAATGGATTAAATCACTTCTGATCGACTTAATTACCAAAGAAACTTTCTTAACTTCATTCCGGTGTTGTTTTCGCTTCTCTACATTTCTTTGCTCGCAACCTTCCNTTGACAAAAATTTTGCAATCATGCTTGCTTTAATTAAAAAGCAACAATTGCTGTAAAGTGAATAGGTATTCTAATAACTTTCGTCGATTCTCCGAATGCACAGATCAATTTTCTCAGATTCTTTCAATGCCCATGATAGAAGTTAACTATGGCCATCGACGATAAAACAGAGCACATCAGGTTCTCTTAAATACAATGATGAAATCTGTGACTAGATATATCTTATTAAGATTGCTTGCGTGTGTTGCCCAGTCTAGCACTGCGCTGGTTCTTAACCGGAGGGCACGCCTCCCCAGGGGAGAGTCAATGAATTTCCACAGGACACGAGTCCTTGCGCAAGTTTTTGAACGTCTTTTACAACTTATTTAATGTTAGGGATCTTGAAACAAAGAACAATTACCTATGGGATGCGTGGTAGGGAAAAGGTTGAAAACACTGGCTAGCAGCTTTGACATAGTAATTGTGGCATACAAGTTTTGTCTTGCAACTAATCGAATGGAGGAGAACCAAACTAAAGCTTGCATGTTAAGCAATGACATCTCAGTTTCTCTGATTATCATCAGTTTCCAATTACTACATACGCACGCCGGTGCGCTTGAACCAGCATGCCATTGAAAACCCGTTGACAGCAACATGAGAGTAAGGACTTATGACTCGGTTGATGTAAACAATTTGACAAACACTCAAGAGTTGTCTCTTGAATGTTTTTAAAGCAGAAATGCGCCAACGCATCTACCAGTTCTCCAAAGAACCCTTGCTTTCCTTGTTGCAACGGTGGTGATGTGCAAGCTCAAGTCGAGCTGGACAGAGCAGGATACTTGCCAGGAGAAACCATGCTGACCAGTGGCAGCGTCGAAAACGACAGGTGGCACACGTGTCGTTTCTTGTTATTTCTTTCTTTTTTAGCAATCTTTTGAATTGTCCAATTCGTTCCTTCCAATTCGTGTTCACATTAAAGTACAAATTTAGTGCGCAAGTTGGTAAAATTTATTGGTTTTGAGTTTGGAACTGTCAATATTTCAATTTGTTACTTGCTTACAGTTCGCAGGACGTTCTGGGAACCCAAATAACACTTGTCCAAAGAGTCACATTCAACACTGCGAAAAAGTGTCTTTCAGTGGTGAATGAAATTGCCAAGACGAAAGGAGCTGGTGTCAGAAAGTGCAGTTACATGGAGTGGAATCGTGAAAGATTTCAGGTACCACTCTGAAAAATACCAAAATGTTTTCGATGGCAGTAAACTTCCTCACCTAGGCTGAGTTTTGGTATTTTTGCATGAATGTCTATGCTTTCAAGAAGCATGTGTTCCGCCACACAGAGTCAAAAAGGATTTACACAAAGATAGACACCAAAAGAACAAACACAAAGGCAAACATACGCTGCCAATACTTACCAAGCGCTTGTTTGAAAACTTTCGACAGAAAAAAACTAAATCGAAAAAAGCAAGACACTATTCAACCAGACGTTCATGATTGAGAAGCCGTAAGTTTTTCCTCTAGATATCTTCAATAGTTATAGGTTTTTACATACAGTATGAAAAGAAAATCATGGTATTCAACAAAATATCTGATCATAACCAGCTTGCAGTTTGCAGAAGCATCAGTAGTGAATGTAGCGTTTTGAAATCTGAGACTTCGCAGACTTTAAATCGTGACACTGGGAATGAAACGCGTAAGATATATGGATTTCATATACAATACAAAGCTTGGTAGTTATGGTTCGATGAAAGTAGTGAGTCACGTCAACTAGCATTTGAGAAAGTCTCGCCAGGAACGCTGCCAAGATTTCAGGTGGCAAGTAGCGTTTAAAAACACTGGAATTGAGTGACGTTTTGAAGATTTGGGAAAAACTAATGATTTTTGTTAATCATCGTATGAGTCAGTTCTTCCATTGTATGAGTCGGTTCTTCCAGTCCACTGCTTGGCCGCACAAAATCGCCGGGCAGGTGTTGAGCAACCATTCGATTGTTTCGTCGTTCAGAACCGTCAGGCCGTGCAGTCCACGGGGAGGTCGATGAATTGGGTATTGGGGGACAACGTAGTCGACGGTTTGTTCTTCTGCGCCACACTCACAGGCCGTAAAAGGGGCCACACCCCATTTGTGGAGCGAAAACGTCCGACAACAGTTCGGATGCGGTTAAGCCACGCCCTCTGTTTTTGGCGAGACCATTCCAGGAGACTGGGTGCCAATGTCAGGGATGATAGTACTAAGTCTTGTAGTGTTCTCCAACAGCTCCGCATTCCATCGGTGATCTGCCCAGAGCGTTGCAGTTCTGTTGTTGTCAGATGAACTGATGAGTTGTCGTGCGGCAGGTACAAATGGGTGTCTGGATTTGAGATAACATGCATTCCCACCCNGTGGACAGGTGAGCACTGAGTAGAGAAGATGTCTAAACTCCTTGCCATGGTGTGGTAAAGACAGTGTGGCTCCTTTGCAACGAAGCTCAGCTGCTGGATGTCCGCGACGATAGGAAGATTCTCCGCTGGTAGGACACAGGCGTCCAGTCACAATTCGTAAGGCGTTGTTGATGACAGGATCAATTAGGCAGGTGTGAGCACTACGGCAGCAGGTAGGAGCTCAGTACTCTTCTGTTGAATGGACCAGGGCTAAGGTGACTGTTGTTAACGTTGCAGACTCAGCACCCCAGTCGCATCCCCAAGGAACGTGATTCCCGAAAGCTGGGTTTGGATTTGTTTTGCTTTGTCTATAGTTGACGGCGGTGCCCTGCTAGAGATTGAATAGTTTATGTTTTTATAATTTTGAAGATCCGAATCAATTGTAACTATGAGAAAACTTACATGAAAACGTGCTTGAAAGTAATTTGTGAATATAAATATCGGCGTCGCAAGTGGGAGCAGAAGTGACCTTGGGGCTTTAAAAAATGATATGTTTTTATAAAATTTTTGTAGAAAATGTTTTACTTTCGAGTTGGTAAAATGGAATTGCACAACAGTTGGCGCCCTTGGATAAAGGCCTTAAGCCATTCCCTTGAAAAATCCGCTCGCCCATGAATATGAGTAATTTATAAACGCGATGAACTTGTCAAGTGTTCTATTTCAATTGCTCTTAGAAATTGCTGGATGTTGCTTCGTTGCTACCAGAAAGGTCATCAAACGTTGCGTGTCCGCACTCAGCAAGTTCGTGAGCCAGATAATTTGGCAATGAAAAAAACAGTTTTGAACATTACAGTTGCATTCTCTGACGCTTTTATTACAGATACCAGATTTACCTCCATCTCTTCCGAGTACTCGATGTATAATTGCCATTGAATACCACATTGAAGTAAGTTTCTATGCATACAGGAAACTACTTAGTATGGTAAATTTGAAGGTGTCTTTGAACCAACTGAAAGTTTAAGAAGTGCTGCTTGATACGCTTGTCAGTGAATTTACTCAAAACACGAAGACAAAGTAATCTATGTCTAAAGAACCGTCAAAATAGTTGTCAGCGCTAATTGTGCTGATCACTCACAAGTTTATTTGAAACAGTGGATTTAAAACTCAGATTTTTCGGAGCGCACTTGATAACAAATTCAATTCAAAACTCAGCGGTTATACTTGATGAGACTGAGAGTTGCAATATAAACGTCTCGTTTTCTACGTCATTCATACGTTTAGATAACTGAAACATACTGCATTTTACTCATTTTCCAAGGGCAAACGCCACTTTGTTTGAAAAAAGTTTCATTTACAACCTATACGTCAAAATGTCGGACAAGATTAATTGTTTGGTGTCAGACATGCTTTTTCTTATTAAGTTTATTTCTTTGTTTTCTGATCACTCAGGAGCTCATTCAATTTTGTCCAGATGCGGTTTTTAGTTTTTCAATATTCATGTGACAAATTACAATATTAAATTTCGTTCTGGCTGATTTAGAGCTTATCAGCATCTATTCCATTAAAGCTTGATTGGTCTGTTTTGTGAAGTACCTCAAAGAACTAAATTTGTATATAATTCGTGTAGCGGAAAGGCGCTACTTGTCACACAAATAAGTATCTTAGCTGGGAAACATTTACAGATTTTGTTTCTACAATAAAAACGCCAGTAATATTGTCACTTTCAGTTCAGGGTCGAATTGCCCGATGAACGCAACAGCCTGAGGATCAACATCCCAATTACGCTTGGTTCTGTTCCCTTCAAAGGAACCACCATCAGCTGCAACCGTGCTAATGCAAGGACGAACAATCAACCTCTTAAAGGTCAGCTACAATATGTATTTGTCACAATGCAGGAAAGACTCTTTTTGGACTTGTTATCTTTGCGTAAATATTGTATCTTTACCCTCTCTGGCTTCCTCAATGATCGGTGAGTTTTTTACTGGCCATAAAACAAATAAATAAATTCAAGTAAATAACTCCACAAAGGTGATGGGTTCTTATGCATCAACAAACTTCTTTAAATAGAAAATCGATTTCACCCAACACTACTGTACGCATCCTCACTCCTACAATCTTATTCAAATACAATCTTCATTTACAATCTTACAATCTTATTTAAATAGAATCTTCATCCTCAGTCCTACAATCTTATTCAAATAGAATCTAGAAAAGTTCCCAATTTACGTAGATATCACAAATTAGCGGATGGTTTTAACTGTTTTCAAAGCCTAGCAAAGGCACTGTTCAGCAACTTGACTTGCGGATGAGTTGTGACAAAAATCAACACATATGACGTGAACACATGTGTAAATACTGAAAGGCATGCAGTGAAACCTTTTATGTTTGCGCGAGCAAGCAATAATAGAGTGATCATGGCATGTGAACTGTTGCTTGCTGCCACAGTGCGAAGCTTTGAACACTTGCCGCTCGCGCTTTTCCGATCGCAACACTACCAACTTGTAGCCAGGACATGCAGCACCATGTGTGCAAATTTCAAAACGTTTTTTTCTCAAATATGAATGTTGCCGTTACGCGCCAAGTTTCTCAAATAAGCGGCAAATTGTTTGTGGAAAAATCATCATTTCTCTGTTTCAGTCAACATTGCACTGGTGCAAAAAAGCGGTTCCATCTATGAATTGATGCATGCTCTGTTAAACGGCGTTCACTGTAGGTTTACCAGAAATTTGATCAGTTTCTTTGCAAAAACAGGCAGTCCCAGAGGATTTTCAGCCGATTTCATTTGCAGTTGCGGTCGACATAAGGCCCGTAGCCACGAGGGGCATTCGGGGGCACTGCAAAGCCAAAGTTTTTTGTTCCCCTCCAAATTTTGTTGTGCCTAGAAAAATTTGTTTTAATCTTATAATAAAAACAAAAATATTTCCCCCCTAAAAATGTATTTTTCCCCCCAAACCTTAAAACCTGGCTACAGGTCTGGCCGACATGTTGGAAAACATGGGATTATAGTCTATTTTGTTTCTCTTCATGCATGCAAAAGCTTTTACTTTCTCTACCTTCGTAAAGTTAGAGATTTCGGGTTAAAAAAATTAACTATAAAGAAAGAATCCGAAAGTGAATGAGGCACAGTTACAATTTTCACATTGGCACGTAAAAGCATTCTTGATAAACTTTTATCAATTGCGTTGACCAGCATTTCATAAAACTTTTTTGCCTGCCTGCCATGAACTTTTGGGAAGATGCTGAAATTTGGCTCTGCTGTTAAAGCATACTGAATCAATGGGTATGGAATGGTTCAAATGAAAAAGAAAGACACATATACAATCCACTACTTTACAGTTTTAAACTTTTGAAACATAAGCCCCATTGATATGTTTTTGATTTCTTTTTCCTTTTACGGCCAGGGCCTATCTGTGACTTATAAAACACTAGCTCAGAGAACCAGTCAACTATAGGCCTGGTCATAAAAGATGCTAGCT
>JGI24159J19872_10002929_pt1 | contig 20810 bp, 14 predicted proteins | sample Ectturendosymbi4_FD_19872 | JGI IMG/M metagenome (IMG submission 19872) | reverse complement strand
ATCATCTCTTGTGATGAATTCTACCCGAAGTCCACGTATGGTTCTAGTTGAGTTATCTTCTTCAACATTTTAACTGAGAATGTTGAAATGTGCAATTGTTAACTCATGAATAACTCATTCACTAAAAAGACCTCCATTGTGTTGGCTGTCCACTGACACTGTCTCAGTCTACAGTGGCGCAGCCAGCCCGAAAATTTGNGGGGCAAAAAATTTTGGGGGATAAAAATGTATGATTTTAGGCGAATAACACTATTTTGTTTAGAAAAATGCCTTTCAAAGCACAAAATGACTATATTTTCCAAACGTTTGTGGGGGCCATGGCGCCTTTGGTCCCCTCCCTGGCTACAGCTATGCCAGTCTACAGCATGCTGTGAAAAGAAAGAGGAAAATGGCACTGCAGTCTGAGCATTGTTTGTGAAACCAGTGAAACTTATTGCACAATAGAGGATGTTTCAATTCTGGCAGAGTTACACTGTCTCTGTTACGTACAAAGTCCAAATGAACTCATGAACAGGAACACTCTTGCGAGTATGAGCTGATCATCAATTGAATCTGGTAGTCTACATGTGCAAAATGAACCAAAAACAGAAAATTTATAAGTGTACAAAACTCTGAATCATAAGCCAAATTGCAACATCTCCAGTTTGTGTGATATATCCGTATTAAACCTATTTCGTAACAATGTTCTGTGACGCCTGGTATGGAGCCTCCCACCAATCTACGAACAAAACAATGTCGGGTGTATTTTTATGTTTCGTTCTGCAACTAACTAGCCTAAAAATCTAGTTTATAACATTTTTTAAATTTATAAATGTTCACGTTTATTATAAGTTATGATTCAGTAAATTATCCCTCGGAAGGTGAAATTTACCCCAGGTTAAGAAGCACTGTTTTAGATCATAACTTTTGAACCAGAAATGCTAGAAAGTCGATCAAAAGACTAGGACATGAGCCTAGTTTCCAATTAAAATTTCAGCGAAATGCTTTGGCCTAGCAGTGAGGCCCTAGGCCAGGTAACATGAGCCAAAATAGCCCGAAGACTACTTCACTTATGATGTCACTCACAAAAAATCTGCATTCTCCAACCAAAAAGTTTTTTTGAGTGCAGACTAGAAGACCTGAATCTTTTGAGGGTTTGAACAGCTCACTAGCGCAATCGGCGGAGGAGCTATGGCGTTGGTAAGGCAACCAAAAACTGCTGGTTTTAGGCCAATTTCTAGGTATGATATATTCATAGACCGGCCGTCAAAGTGTTAATAGGTCTTTCAATGTGTGGCCCTAGTTATGATAGTGATGTAATTTTTGGCTCAGCAACCCATGTGGGTTGGACATAGCTGTTATAATACAACTGAGACAAATGACCGAAATGTCTCTGCAAAATATGATGAAAATGTCTCAGCGAAAAAAACAACAGCTAAATGGTATTAATGGGTTGTTTTGTTACTTACTATAATAACAATATTCATTTTGTACAATATTAACTTTTTGGATGTGATGAATAAATTTGAATATTTAAGTTTGAAAAGAAAGTATAGATTGTTTACAAACTGTAATTTGTTTATTTTGAAAAAGGGTACAGTCAGACCTCGTTTGTCCCAATTCTGATTAACCGGAATCCCTGCTATCCAACACAAAACTACTTGGAACAGATCTCTCCCAATGCATTTCACTCTTTTAGTCCAGAAACCTCACTGTCTGACTCCGACACGGAAATTTAGGAATGGATATGTCAAATCAATAGAAAAAAAACTGCTAAACTGGATTATGCCAAAAAATGGAAACTTCTATTGTGAAACTTCCATTGTGAAAATTGACTTTCACACTAAGTCAATTTTCTGCGCACAATGAATGTAACAGTGGCAGAACATGCCGGATGCAGTTAGGTCTCTTGTACAGTTATTTTTTGCATACAATCTCATTCTGAATGCATACCAGCTTACATATATGGATCTGCTAATAAACAAAAAAACAATGAGTGTTTCATTTAGTTGTGTTCCACAGGCAGTCTACATTTTTTCTTTAGTTGACGGTTTGTCTGAGTCTACAGTTTTTTTCTGTTCACCTTTGAGTGTCCACATAGGCATGTTCTACTGTACTGCACATCATCACCTGTTTGTCAACGTTTGCTTTGAAAAGAATTTCGCTGTATATGTATATACTTTCAATTCCGATTATGTTAACATTTGCTTTGAAAATAATTTTGCTCTATATACTTACGATTCTGATTATCCAGACACCTTGCTAAACTGACATTATTTGGCAAAACAAAGTAGTCTGGATAAACAAGGTCTGACTGTATTTGAAATCCATCAGATTCTTCTCAGGCTATGATTTTAGCAACATGAAGAACCACTGCATTAAATGGTTTTGAAGGGTATCATAAGCTGTTGTTTCCACATTATTGTTGGCATACTTTGTACCAGAACAGTGATGAGTAATAAAGTTGTTGGGATAAAGGAAAAATTATCACCATGTGCTTACACTAATCTATTTTGTTGCCTACTATGAGTTGCCATAGTTTTATCAAATATTTGAGCTGGTATGAATGCTGTAAAATTAGTTTCTAGTAACAGATTATCTGTATAAACAGACTATTACAGCAAATAGTACCTCTACCAAGCAATTACTTTCAGACTATTATATCATAGGTATATATGCAAGGATTGTATATCTTATTAAATCTTTTAAAACAAAGGAATTGGACAAAATGAATCATTTGTTTGTCGAAATAAAATCTGTTCGTGTTAAAAGTTTTTTTGCCATGTTATTTGGATTATGGGTAACTTCACAAGTGTGCACATATCTGCTGCTGGAAACCTATGAATTTGATAAAATATCAAAACATTCAATTACTCACCAAAAGACATGTCTAAGTCAATTTCTAGAAGTCATGAAACAGCACAAAATTCCTCTTATTTTATTTGATATTGAAATTCTGCCTGAGCTGTTTCAAGCGCGACCAAAGTCTTGGCACAATTCCAAGCATGAATGCAAAACTTTATGCAAGTTTCATCCTGAAGAAAAAAGTCTCATATCCTTTGCTATTGAAGGAAGCAAGTTTGTCCCTGTGGAAAGACAAATTGTTAGCTCACTAAAGAAAGCTGGATTTGTTGAACATGTGACAAATGCACGGGATCCACGACTGCTTGCTGCAAATGCTACTACATGGTTCATTCCAACTTACATGTGGCTTGCAAAACAGAATCATGTGATTCATGTCACAATTCTTTATGAACGTGCTGATTCATACATATGGGCTGGGCCTGTAACCAAAAACAACTGGAAACATACTGTGAATGCTCTTGCTTCTGAACTCACTGATGGATGGCACAGCATGGAAAGGATTGCTGCTAAATTTCCTGTGTATGAACAAGCTTTTGAAAAGTCACACCGGTTTCTTGCTTTACCTTTAGATATTGATGGTCATCGTGTCAATGTACCTTACCACATACAGGGTTTTCTGAAAGAGTATCGTGAGTCTCATTACATAGAGTGCAATCATGCACAAGCAAGGCAGTATAGGCGTGACTTCGAATTATTTCTCCCAGAACATGAAGTAAACTTCAAATCTAGAGCTAAGGCTGCAATTTCCAAAGCAAAGAAAATTCTTGATGATTTAGATATACCATTTTGGCTAAATGGAGCCACCTTGTTGGGTTGGTTCAGGCAGTGTGATATTATTGGTCATAGCCAGAATGTAAATTTTGGAATACGAGCATCTGACTATTCCGAAGAGTTAGTGAAACGGTTTGAACAAGATGAGTTTTTATTGCTGAAAAAGTTTGGTCACCCATTAGATAGTTTTGAATTGAGATTTTTAGGATATGATGGGGTCTATGTTGAAGTTTATGCTTTCTATGAAGAGAAAAATACTCTGTGGAGTGGTGGAACACAAGCTCGTGATGGCCGGCGATACAAGTTTGTGTATCCCAAGTCTGATCTGTGCTGGTCAGAATTGCTTCAAATGAAAATACGTGTTCCATGTCAAGCAAGAGACTATATTGAAGCAGCATTCGGTGTTGACTGGATGGTTCCAAGAAAAGACTGGATTTGGAATCTCCACCCACCGAATGTTGAAACAAATGGAAAGTGGCATTCTTCTGAGTGGAGAAGTATGATGCAGCATTTTAGAGAAACGCCAGAAAACAAGGCTGAATTTGAAGAGGAAACTTTATCTGAAAGAAAATATAAAGATGTGGTTGAAGCTAGTTTAACTTTCAAAGACACTCCTGCAAAAGATTCAGGAAATGTTAATAAGCAAGTTAGTGAGAAAGACAAACATGAGAAAAACATTGCAGATACTTTGATATAGAAGCAGATCAATTGTTGAAGGAAGTTCCTGAATCAAGTCGAACCAACGACTTGTAGCTGAAGTTTATTGAACACAATTAAGAACAGTTGAAGTAAAGCCTTGAGTTTGCAGTTGAAGGTATTTATTCAATGGAAAAGTGCAAACTATACAGACATCTTGCATCTGCAAATAAACCTTGTGTTTATTGTGTGTATAATCAGGCTCTGAGTTACTAATTTGTGTGAAGCCTTGTATTCTAACAATGCTCTTAGTGCTTGTAAATCTGGTTAGATAATAATTATTTCAAGTGTATGTGCATGGTAAATGGTTTATTTATCTGCAAAACAAATAGATTTACCGTAGTTATTTTAGTGTTTTGGTTTAAATTTCCTTAATTTTGTCATTACGTTCTCAGTTGCAGTTTATTTGTTTGGTGCAGTTCGGAAATTACGTTTTTTATGCATTGTTTCATTTTTCACTTTTTTGGTTGATGCATGAAGCATTAACGAGCTTTATACTTGCTTAAGTGCCATTGTTCATGTTAAGTGCAACTGCTACTGTTCTGTATGGTCTGTTAGTGGATCGCATCTCTGGAGAAATGAGTGAAAATGTACCTAAAGAAACTCCTTCCCCAAGCCCTGTTCCCATCTGGGATCAACCTCCTGATGCCCCAGAAATAACATATAATTGGATTGATGTAACTGAAGAGTTTGACAGAGCATGCAGTGGTGGGTTCTCATAACCATCTGTGATGTACAGTATATGCAGTATTCTTTTGTTAAGCTTTTTTGACGTGTGCTGTGCCATAACTTTTGTTGACAAAGCAATAAATACCAATTAGAACAAAGACAAATTGTATACATTTGCCATGTGCTGCATCTGAATGATTAAAATTGTTTTTCTGCCTGAAATATCCCCCTTAATATTATTGTTCAATATTATACCCCCTCCCCTTAATTATTGTTCAGGTTTTATAAACTGGAAAAAAGACTGTTTAAGTGCAGCACCAATATTTTATACAATTAATAAATGTAACTTGTGTGATTATCCTACTACTTTGCAACCCAGTGATGGGCAAACGATGACCCATGAAGCAAATGTTGATGGCTTGTGAGTGTGAAAGTGTGCTGACAGTGGTGTGCATACAATGCTAAACATGAACCATAAAGCTAAAAGCATTGGCCCTTGTAAAAATTCATGCAATAATAAGCAATGAGAGTGTTTGCACTATCCCTGGAATAAATGGACAAAACACACAAGTCAAGGTAACTTTGTGGTATTTGGTTGTTTGATCCCAAGCCATAAGAAAAGGTTGCAAAAGAGGAGGGGAAGAAATGTTTTCACTCTGTATGATTTACCTTATAAGTGTAGTCTGCGAGAGTGCCAGCTACGTCACAAGGAGCGTGTTGATGGTTTTTGAGCCTTAAACATCAGAGCTTAACACATTTGGAGCCAGTGTATGAGTACAGTACATTGTACTTAGAAATTACACATTGAGCACTAATTTCATGCCACTTTGCAACTCCAATAACTCACCAGTCGATTGTGCTAGAGAGCTATCCAAGTCTTTTAAGGGTTTGAATAGCCCTCTAGCACAATTGACTGGCAAGTTATGGAGTTGCAAAGACTTGGCCAATATGGGAAAATTATACCTTTTAGCATAACTTGGCTGGCACCAAAGGTGTTTAAGTGTTATTGAATGTCTGTTTTGGTGTTTGGCAAGGTTTAATACTTTTTGTGTTTTTGAACAGAACTCACGATGGGTGAACTGGTTCATGAACCTCAGTGAGTGGAGTAGTTTGTTCTGTCTTGTACATGCAAAAAATATGACTAATCATGGAGGTTGTTATTGTTTTTTGAATAATTTAGGTGAAAATAGTATCATTTGTCATTTTTAATAATACCATGTGTCTTAACAGTACTGCTGTTACACATTATTCCTGTTTTGTGCAACATGTATGTATGTGCTAAATTAGGCTAAATTGACTTAATCAGTGTATGTTGTAATTTGTAACAGGTCATTAATGTCTTGCAGGGACCAAGTTTCAGTATTAGGGACATAAAAGATACTGTGTTTCCCCATGTCAGGGGAAACTTAGTAAGGGGAAACACAGTACCTTTTGTGCCCCCTAATATTTTGTGATAATAAATAATGTGCACATTCATTAATTGGAATTGCATTATGTACCTGCAAATTATTTGAATCTCAGAGATACATGTTCATAAATTCTACTTTTAATATCTTGTTTATCATTTAAAGAATAATTAAGTGTTGTNTTCTTTTCATCTACATTGACAAAGAACTCTTCAAGTGCAATACTAAAGTTTTTTGTACTTGGTGAAGAAGCAAATACCTAGTAAGTCAAGTACTAGCACAGTACTTTGCAACTGCCATAACACTATGGGCATAGTCAGGGGGCACTTGGGCCATGGTCCCCAAAATACGTGATTTCCATAATTTGAATCCCATTTACTATGGTTGAGTGAACATGGTGACTAGGGATGCATATAGTGGAATATTGAAAATATTCCTATGGATTTGAATCCAAAATCAGTTTTTTTAATATATAGATTTGAACTAAATTTGGATTGATTAAATGTGAAAAATTGCAAAGATGGCAAAACAAATAATTTCAATAAATTTTGCAGTGGCACTCTTTGTGCTCTTGAGTAAGAGAAAGAAACAGTCAACAAGCTCACGGAACTGCGTAGTTTCGTAAAGAGCTAATTAACAGGTCATGTGATCGCTGACTGGTGTTGCGTGATCAGCTCATTTTGCTCCAAACAAGTTATTCCGGAATAGGATTCGATATTCTGGATTCGAAATAAAGATTCTGGAATATTGCAGAACCTCCAAATGTTCCATAATGCACATTCCTATTGGTGATGTCATCGAAACACAAACAATAATATTACAGTATATTCATTTGTGTGATATGCACAATAACATGCATTTTATGCAAAGTTTGTCCCCTCACTAAGCTTTTTAGCAAACTCGGTCCCTAATGTCTTGATCTAATTTACACAATGGTCTATTGCATACCTGGATCACTACTAGAAGGTAGTTTTTAGTTTTGAAAATAATTGCGTCATAAACTTATTAATTATAAAAGGTAGCGAGATGGAGTAATTTCAACTCGTTTTTGTTTAAACTGAAAGAAAAATTCTGATTTAAAGCTTGGAACTCTGATTTCAGCTTTGGTTTATTTGAAGCTATGAGTGCAATTGAAATGATGGATCCAAAGATGGATGTTGGCATGGTTGGGAAGCATGCAAAACGACAGGTGTGCCAGATTGTGAGCACTTTTAACTGAGAACACTTGTTATATTTCTTTTTAAAAAAATGACTACTTTCACATGGTGGATGGGCGTTTAGAATGCATTTTTTGCATATTGACGTCTAGACATATTGAAAATGTTCTTACCTTTTTGTTTAGATTCTCACCTTCCAACAACTGGTGGATGAAAATAAAATCAAGTTGAAAGACCTCAGTCCCCAGGAGCTCATTGTAGTTATGGACACTTGCCAAACATGCATTGTAAGCAGTTTATTGCCTTTTTTGAGGTTGACATTGCTAGGTATGCGACCTAAGTACTCACTACATGCTTCGTGAACTTGCTCTGGGGAACCCTGAAGTTAATTCATGATCACTTGGGACTTTATGAAAATGCTTCATGTAACATGGTTTTGCATTTATATTTCTGCATTGAAAGATGCAAGTCATTGTTTTGTCTCTTGTGCAATTGCATGCCAGACTACTAGCTGTGTCAGAAACAAAAATCTAGGCTTCAGCTTTCTGTCAACCAAATGATAACAAAGATATGTTAAGGGTTGTTCTCCAAATGAGTTTGCACCTGATTGTAAAACAAAGCTGAGATTGCATACAAGGGCGCTGTTATTGGTTTCAGTACTGTCTAGGCCAGTGCTTCTTAACCTTTTTCGGTTTCGTTCACCCCTGCCATCGATTGCTGCGTTCCCCACCCCATTGCGAATGCATGTCCCATGTGACAATGTTGACCTATACTGAAAATACAATTGTTATTGCTAAGTTTGCTTTTTGCACAAGAGCGACGACACAGAACCTGAAAACTACAAGTTCAGTGAGGTTCAAACTCCAGACCTCTGCCACTGCAGACACAATAAGAAAACCACAAAAAAACGATAGGAGACTAAATATTTACGACAGAAAGCCGTTTACTAATTGCTGAACTGCTCCCGAACTTTAGTGATGAATTTATCAAACTGCGGATAATAATTTCTCCAGTGCCACCCTCAGCAACAAGTCAATGCATTTCAGCACATTTCGCGTTTTAGTTTTCAGCTCGACCATGGTCGTCCGAGGGATTTTTTCCCGGGAGACCAACCAGGGCGTACCAAGGGTGGATGGCGCCCTGGGCAAGAAACAAGATTGGCGCCACCAAGTTCGAACCTAAAGTCTTTTGAGAGAAAATTTAGTGCATTGAAGACAGTACTTGCTACTTTGTTGGGCTTTTCGGTGCCCTCTTTGCCCCCTCTCATTACGCTCCTTCGGCCAACCATGGTGAAATTTCGTTTTGCCAACTCAAAACCAACAGATAAACATCCTTCTACAAAAATGAAAGGAATATATCAAGTTTCAAATCCGAAGAGGGTCGAGCCCTCCCTGTCCCCCTTTCGAAGCCCATGAGCTGGACTAAATACGAAAATCCATTCTCTGATATGTAGGTCGATGTCTACGTCAGTACTTTTCAACCTTTTTGCTGCAGCGAAACCTTCCNCTTATGTTTGCGTTGCTCACGGAACCCTATGCAATGGTCCAGCTACAACCGCATAGAACTGTGGTTGCGAATTTCGTCTCAGGCAGTTTCGGTAGTTTCGGCGGAACCCCTGGCAGCCACTCTCGGGACCTCGGTTGAAAATAACTGGCCTACGTGTTAGTCATGAGCACCAGTTGTTGCAAGGCTTTTAATGCAATTTCCCTATACTATGGAGATTCAAACAAGCCAACCCAAAAACCCCGTAATAGAGATATGTTTTGAAAGGCGCTCTGATCCAGTCTTGCTGAAGGAAACTTATTCTCCCCTTTCTTCAAAAATCTGGTTCTTTAAACTGCGAAGCTGATGAAGCTGATGCGTCTTGATTGATTTAATCTATAGATTTACTTTCATCAGAAAAAAGTGTTTTTGTACTTATTTCTTAGACCTGTAGGTATTATCTGAGATATAAACGCGTATTAGGTGTTGGAATAAATACCAAAGTGGTGACAAACAAATATCACAAATAGGCTACTCTCGCACTTCGACTGGTAAGGCTACTCTGATCGATGTTCATATGTCTGGTTTTCACTCGAGATTGAGACACCTGCTCCACTCAGCGCTCACCTGTCCACCGGGTGTGAGTGCACGGCGTCTCAATTCGAGACGTCCATTTGTGCCCACCGCACAACAACTCATAGTCCACCTAACAGCAATAACATACGTGCGGCGCACTGGGCGTATCACCAAGGGAATGTGGAATGGTTGGACAACCTTACGAGACTCCGTACTTTCATCCCCGGCACCCACCCCCCTTGGATGACCCTCCCAAGAACAGCCTGGGTCCGGCTTAACCGCATCCGCACGGGTGTCGGCCGTTTCCGCTCCTGCTTGTACAAATGGGTTATGGCCTCCTCATCAGCTTGTGAGTGTGGCGCAGAAGAACAAACTGTCGACCATGTTGTCCGCCAGTGTCCAACCTACCGACCTCCTCATGGACTGCACGGCCTGACGGTTGTGGACGATGTAACAATGGAATGGGTGCTCAACACCTGCCCCGAGATCTTGTGCGGCCTAGCAGTGGATTGAAAGAATTGGCTCAAACGAAGAAGACTCGAGATTTAGAATGAAATTTTTGAAAATACTGTGATTCTACTGTAGCAGATATGATCCTTCGCACAGGAGTACAGGACGATCGTGCAGAGTACAGCAGATTCCACCACTCGAGTGAATAAAGCATGGCATCTCTCGGTAAAATCTGTCCCTATTATGTCATAGAGGTAGTTACCTACATCATGATACGATTTTCCTGTTACTGACTGCTTTAGATGAAAAGTTAGAACGCTTGAAGTTCGCCATTTTATTGATGATTACTGATATGTGTTGGGAAAAAAAACAAGAATGGATACAAAAACTTAGCAACAGAATATTAATTTACCCTCGCAAAAATTTCGTTCACCCAGTTAAGAAGCACTGGCCTAGGCCACGGCTAAGTGCGCTACCACACAGCACGGTGCATTATGCTGCGTTCGCCACTTGGCGTCTGTCACTTAGTTGTTTGAAAGGTGAAAACAATTTGTGTGTGGGCAGTACAGTTATGGTGTGCCACGTGCGTTAACAGCTTTCATGGATAGAAGGCCAGTCCTTGGCTCAAACGGTATTCACGTGCTTGTATCTCCACAATCCTGACTTGATTGAGGATAGAACTCTGAAGGCTTACTGTCTTGGCGTGTTAAAAGCATGCGATATGATCAAAGATAAGATTTATAAGGTGAGCCTTTCTTTTGATCTCGGCTGTTTGTGACGTAGTTTGCATGGCAAATATTGTACACATACTTTGACGACCTTGCTTTGTATGGTTAGTTGCTCTGTTCGGCTTGATACGCATTTCGAAAAATACCCTTTCGCAATTCCTCTTTGGTTTGCATCCTGTTTACTGCGGCCTTACCTAACGTAGCTACGCGACCCGTTGGCTCTATTGCGATCGGAAACCCCGAGCGGCATGTGCGCAAAGCTTCGCACTGTGGTAGCAAGCAACAATAGAAATCACCCGACGAGATCACTCTGTTATTGCTTGTTCGCGCCACATATATATAGTGTTATTCTTCACGCATATCCCGTTCGTGGTGAATCACACATTTAACGCAACGCCACCGGAGAGGTTGCAACAGCTCTCATCAAAACAGAAGAAAATCAGCGGACGGCCTCTGCTTGTTGATATCAATCCGATGGTCGTGCTCTTATGAACTTTCTAGAGTGTGAACAAAATAAGAGTAAATGAATCTGCTGCACTTTTGCCTTGACAGGCTAACGTATTCGAGGAAGAAGATTTTCAAACTCTAACATACGGTTTTAAATTCGCAAGCAATGTCACTGAACTGCGGGTTATTGGAATGCTGAAAGAGACCGAAGACGACACCAGCAGAGCAATCAGGGTAACTGGCTAATTTTTATTTAAGTGGTGCGTTAAACTTTAATTAGGCCTTATTCAGCCTTAGTATGGCTGCTTTAGTTAACGCCTTGATGTTCGCGCTGCAAAAGCAGAGTCTTATGTAATAAAGATATACAAATGGACCAATGCTTTGTCGTGGTTTGAACGCGCTCAGCCGAATGACCCGTAAGCATCTTTCCAGAACTGGAAGGTGCATATGCCTTAAAAGCTTTGTTTCCGGTTGATCGTTAACCTGCAGGTTCTTAGTGCAGTCCCTGGCGCTTTGGTTTCAAAATTATTACCCGAACATTGTGTTGGAATCCAAACATAAAATCTGTAGGTTACGTGAAGTAGAAAAAATTGACATAAAATGCTGACGTTTAATTTTTCGTCTGTCGTAGGCTTTCGTGACTGGCAACCAACTGTAAGGGTCGAATATGTCATTAAAACGCTACTGCTTCTGTCCGATAGTATGGTCATTCTGTTTTTGATTTTGTGATAGACCCTGAAATCGAAGTTGCCCAATGAGATTGAACAAGAAAACGAAGAGATGATGTCGTTGAAAGCAGTTTTATCGCGAATAAAATTTCTGCGGTTATTTCTGCAAGTTCTGCTACCGTTCGGCAAGAAAGAGGTGCGCTTTTGTTTGCTTTTTGTTCTCTTCCAATCAAGGTCTTTCCAGCAGAGGTTCGGAAGAACAAGTGCTCACCCGTTCTACTTTCTTTCAGTCAGAGCTGTTTCTGTCGTCAAAGCTCCTTCGAAGCAGTGTAGTAGAGAATATCCTTGATTTTGAGCTCCGTACCGCGCACTGACTTACCCGCACGACTGTAACGCCCACGTCTCTTGCAATTATGTTCAAAAATGGCTATTTTACTCCCTATACATTGGGCATGATACCTAAAGTGTTGTCATCCTGACCGCTTCTTTTGCAATGTGTAGATTATTGAGTATCCGTGTGTACTCACTGTTTTAGAAAATGAAACGAACTGTGAAGTCAGTACTGGAACATGCGCCGAGTTTTTTCTGCTACTGTAGTATGCTTGCCGTTTTCTTCAGTTGCACGTATTTAGGATTAGAATTCTTACAGATCTCTCCGTGCCAATTGAAATCGCATGCCTTGTAACAAAATCCGGAGAATACTTCGGACAGATAGGCTAAAAGATCTCTTCTTACCTTGAAGTGGTAAGATCATGTAAACATAAAATAAAATCAATGTAATTCGGGCTCACAGTGCTGCAAATGAAGTCAGAAGCAGTTGGTGTTTGTGAATGCAAGCAGGGATTCGGCTGTATCACAGCAAAGGAACTGCCTTGGAAGCAAAGGAATGGGGGCGGCAATAGCTCAGTGGTAAAATGTCCGCCTCTCAATTGGAAGGTTGGATTTTCGATCCACGACCACTGAGTGAAACGCCGTAGCGGTCCTTCAGCAAAAGCGCTCGGGACCTCAGCTGTCGCGACAAGAAGCGAAATTCAGGCTTCGGCCTGCCGCCACTTGCCGTCACCAAAATAAACAAAAACGAAAAAGAAATGAACATTAATGCGTTTCATTTTTAAGCAAATAGCTGTATGTGTTTTCAGTTAAAAATTGCGATGTTGAGCGCTGGGAATTCAATATTAAAATATTAGATGTAACAGGAAAGAAGTGTTTACTGTGGGTTTTTTGCAGATGGAAGCACTACAAGCTACTAGAAAGTTCTTGCTGCAAATGTCTGAGCATCTGTACGTAATCAACAAGTACGTATTAGCGCATTGCCAACAGTGTGTGATGTTCACTTTCGGGTTTGCGTTGGCGGTAAGCTGGACCATTGCGTAGAAAGTAAACTCGTCCAAAGTTTGCTGCCGTACGTGTTGCGCAGAGATTTATAGATGTGCTCCTGTTACCGTCCAAAGTGTCGTTGTCATTTTTTTAGTCAGCTTGCCATCAACACTTTATCAGCCAGAGCGTCTCTGAAAAACGTGTTTAAATTGTTTTGGGGTCTTTTAATTATCGATAAGGTCTATCTCAGTCAGAAAACCCTATTTGCAAACTACTGGATTATAAATCAGAAAAAAATGCCAGCTCATATCAATGTCACCCATCATATTCATTATATGTGTTTATTCGAACAGCATTGCATGGGAAGCAGTGAAGGTGCAAAGTTTTTCAAACAGCTGCTTTTTCTGTGAATACCAGGATGTCGTCTCCCTTATCTCAACCACGTCACGTCATGCTGGTCACGCTGAAAAAAATCAATTTGAAGTTTTCGATTTTGCAGTGTTGCTAGTTTCGCTTTACCTTTGGCGAATTTTCTTATATTTTGCTTTTGCCCGGAAAATCCACCTGCTGTATTTAAACAATCTCACACTCTCACTGAATGCTGCAATATTTAGCACTAAGTATCGTTTTTGGTCATTTCACTGTCACATGCGCTGGGTCGAGCTAACACCAGAAAAGCTCTGCGAACGACGCAAAGACTTCGTCTAACAACCGCTCTGATTAAAACTTCAAGAGCGTGCGCATCGAAAAATGGTTTGCACTACTTAATGGACAGGGTGTTAAGTGCACCGCCTGATATCTCCATGAACATCTGGTTTTAACTCAAAGCTGTGCGTTCTAATTTTTATTGGTCACCTTTCCAAACCCTGACAACATCTGAACTCACATCAGCACCTCAAGCTCGTTGTTTGGACAAGCTTCTGCCGGACATGACCGGCCTTTGAAGAAATGCACCGGCTTCTACCGAGCATTGGCTCTAAAAAACACCAGTTTTTTATTTTCCGTTAAAACACTTAATGTTATGTTGCATCGTTTTTGAATGGCGTAGTCTTTAGCGAAATGCATGACGGAAAAGCGCCTTCAATGCAGCACCATATTTGGCAAATTAGATTCAAGCTTTTTCGTGTATAGCAGTCTTATGGTTGCGCAAGCGTGACGTTGGTAGATTTAGCTTAGAACGCAAGGGCTTTTCAATCACGTAGAAAATTTAATTTCGAACCAAGGCAGACACAAAGCTCCAGTGCGCGAAACGTTTGTTCATGGGGCGATGGCAACACCCTGAAGTTTCCCATCATCGCCAAACTGTCAAGAATTTGAAAGCATGTTTTCCGTTCGCTTAGAGTTGAATCGTCTGAAACCTAAAAGAAATAACTTAAGTCTCCAGTGACTCTAACTGTCAAACTTACACAGGACCATACATTTGGGTGTCAAACCGACAGTAACTGACGATGGGCATGAGATTGCAGTCGGCTTCGAGCCGCTCGTCAACCAGCGCCTCCTCCCGCCAACGTTTCCTCGGTGAGCATTCGCAATGTTTGTCTTCCTGGAGTGAGTAGTTCCGTTTCTTTCGTGAGAAGCTATTAAGCGGTGGAATGTTCTAGAAGAAGGATTTTGTCAGAACAAGTGTCGATCACTCAGGACAAGCTATTTCTCGTTTACGGCTTACAAAAAACTTATGCGAATGTGGGGTGTTTGCAGTTTCGCCATATATTTCCTGTTTTTTTTGAGACCGTGAATTACTGTACCAACGTGCTTAAGATAGATACTATACCTTCGTGTCGCATTTCTGCAACCCGTAGGACGAAAAGCACCTTTCCTTGGTTACAGTGAAAAAAAACTATACGGCAGAAGTAGTTTGGAGGTCGGAACAACGTCGCATGTCTGTCACATTCAGTGCAGAGTGCGAAACGACCTGCACCGCCCATGCTTGTTCGTAGTTACCACTCGTTACTTACAGTTACCAAGCAACTTTTGCAGGGGCCGGAATGGGTAAATGCGAACGAGAAACCAAACCAGTGCTATTACTGTAACTGCCCGTCCGTCAGGTCTTGTGTGTACGCTTGCACTTCGCTTGTTTTCAGGTACACGAAGGTGAGGCAGCGGGCTGACATCATGTCCTGTTACAATGAACTCATCAACAGAATGTTGGCTATATTAAACTTCTCCTCGCACCAATCGTTTCATCCCATGTTGGTAAGCTTGCGTGAAGTTGTTTCACTAAACTCTTGTTTGCTGCTACTCGTGACGAATTTTCCTGGTTCTGGGCTGAAACGCGACCGATAACCATGCAGTTAATCCGTAATTTGCGAGATCGCTGTTTTGCAGTGATGTTCGATTTGGTTGCTTTTGCTTGTAGCGTCGTGCGCTGTTTTTTATCAAAAATTTGCATTAATATTTCGGTGATATGCAGTGTCTGGCTTCGAACAAAACATGTGAAATTCGTCCAGTAATGTCCGAACGAGAAGGAAAATAAGTGGGAAAAGATGTTTTCGATGAATTCGCACAGCAGGTTTCGTTGCAGATTCAATTGAAGTGTTTTCAGAAGTCGTTTTCATAATCATCATATGCTTTCGAGATTTTGGTAACGTGTTGAAACAAATAGATAGCTTGTTGGCGTGAGGTTTACGGATTAGCGGAGCAGAAATTTAAGGTTAATCACTGCTACGCGAAGACGGATCAAAATTTGTGTGTACTGTTTTGATCAATACGACCGAAAAGGTTTTATTATTGCTTTTCAGGATTTTGTGGCTAACATGGCTCACCGCAGCCCTTGTGTTCTCACACGCTCTCTTCTTCAAATTGTCTTTGTTCCTGACAACTGTCGAGTGCTGGGCGCTTACCCTCTCGCCGATGTGCTCAAGGAATCGATGCGCTCGTTCAACGCCCCGCCCTCGCTCTCGCAACGCTACCCAGTCCTCTACAACAATCAGAGGGCCAAGGAGACATTAGACGCGTTTATGACTAAAGCGGCGCGCGTGAGTGCTTTTATATGCAACGCATGCCAACTAATGACTTAAAGAACCAAGGCTCTGGTTTTAGTCCGTCAGTCTAAAAATTTTAAAGTTTACGTCGCTAATTTGTATCTCATATACAAATGCAGCACGCATGTACAGTATCTACTTATCTCGGGTCAGCCTACTCGCGGAGTGGAGTTGATGGCAGTTTTAGAATTCTCGCAAGTCGTACGCGCTCAAATTCTTCTGTCTTGACAGACAATCAAAAAGCTGGTTCAGACGTACGGGCACAACTACGCTCGGCAGAGGGAAAAGCTCGCTGCGATGTTGGAAGACCTGTCCGCGTTGCAGGTGAGATCCAAGTTTGGATGAAATTCAAATAAAGGGATGTTACAAGACACGTTGGAAACAAATCAGCTTTCTCAGCGACACGGTCAAGCTTTGTCTGCGCTCCAGGTTTAGATGATCACGCGATTCGCATACAACACGCATCCTCGCGTTATTCAAATATCCATCCGCTTGGAGTTGGAGGTTATACTTGCGTTCGACTAAAGTTTGGTCAGTTCTGGTGTGATAGCTAAAGTGACAGGTTACTTAGAACAGCTGTTGCTGAGGGCGTGTGCGAACGGCACACGAAACAAAGTTCATGCCGTATGTCCATAAATCGTCCATCAATCGACGAACATTTGAGGAAAAACGACATCGAAAATATCCTCTGAATTTTTTTCAATTTGGACCTTCTTGTCTGTATAGGACGATGCAGACAGATGTGACGCAGACCTGCACGCCATCTTGCATTCGCTGGATCCGAGTGGCACGCGTTCGCACTTGACCTATCTCGGGAGCTGGACTCTGTACCACACGTTGCGTGTAAGTACAGCACTTGGTGCAGGACTTGCTGCTTTTCTCGCAATTGTGCCCCACATTTGTTTGACCCCGTGGTTTGTTCGCAACCCTAGACACAAATATATATAAATGGATTTGGTATTAGACTTGCTGATTTACTGCATTTTCTTTACTTACGGAATAAGAATGGATTTAAGGTATGTTTCTCACCAGCCAAGCCCTTAGGCACACGTCGTAGCCTCACAGTAGAAGCTGATATTTTTCTGATGCACTGACTTGCTGGGGCTGTTGCTTTCTTGTCTCGTTCAACGATGTAAGCAGAACAACAAATCTTCCCTGATAGCTGCCGCTAACGTTGTTTATTTTCGGCAGGTTATGGCGCAGTACGTTCTCAGCGGCTTCGAGCTAGAACTGTACAGCGAACACGAGTACCATTATGTTTATTGGTGGGTACACCTTTTGGGTTTTGTTCCTAGAAACTTTCGATTTTGTCAGTTCTTAAGTTAAGTTTTCAGCTCAATGATCCGTGTTGCGCTTCCGCCTGTTAAAGAAAGTCTTGACCAGAAATGTTTTGGTTGGCGTCCTGGTTTGACGCAGCTCGTAATTTCGACAAAACGAAAGCAATTCACAACTGCGTAGTCGTTTCCACTCCTCTGTTATTGCTATCCAAACGGCTTAGCACCGCAACAAGCAATTTTTGGTCAAAACGTTTCGCCGCTTGAATTTAATGTGAAAGAGGTAAATTAAAGTCAATTTCCGGCGGTTTCGGTAGAGTGGTGGCACTAAATACATCTTTATTTAATCGGGATTGTAGTTTGGTTTCAATCCATTACAACCCCCGCAGTCTGTCTGCGCTGATGCATCGCATGTAAAATCTGAAGCACGTAACGACAGTCACCAGCTCAGCGGAAATCCTGGTTGTTTTTGCGTGAAGGACAAGAAGCTCCGCTCTTTGCTGACGAGAAATTTAATATCTAAAGTGACTCGTTTGTAGATGACACAGCTCGCAGTCTTGTAGGATCAGAGTCAAGCTTTTTATATTTTAGGTACCTCGCCGAAATCCTACTCAGCTGGCAGATAACCACCCTGAACCGGGCGAACAGTCAGTTGCAGCGCGACGAGGCGCTGGCCGAGCAGATGCCTGCTGCGAAGAACCGTAATCATAAGAAGGCAAAGAAAAACAAGAAAAAGATAAGGGTTCATGCCACGGAGCTTTTGGCGACGCAGGTAAACATGACGTAGCCGTCAAGCAAACAAGACCCTGCAAAGCTCGCCACTGTTGTGTTGGTTCAAATGCAATTGTCACATCACATGTTTGAAACTGACTGCGGCATCGCGGATGGTGTACCAGGCATGAGGATGATTTGTTTTCAAATTTAAAGCGTTGTTTCAAATGCGAAGTCCCATTGACTGAATCATTTGCGGCCATAAACTTATTCACCAATGACACATGCAAAAGCTAGAAAGTGCACGAAGTGAATTTTTAGCCAAGTGTGTTGTCACTTGTATCAAGCTTTATCACTGATACCTCCACCTGGTGCAGGGGATGCAGTTACTCGCCGCAGGTTGTTTCAAGACCTTGCTCGGCTTCTTCATGGACGGAAAGCTGAAAACGCCGGAGTGCGTGTTCGACAACGAAGGAACGCGATACGAGCACCGGTTCGCGCCGTTCATTTCCGTCGCCACTCCGCCTTTCATCCCTTACAAGCAGTTCCGGGTACGTATCGATCTCGTTGATGCGAAATGCTGGGATCGACGATGGTGGGCATTCCTGTTTGCTGATCGTGATCTTGTGTTTGGTTCTGATGTCAGTATGCCGACGGCCAGCTAGGGTCAGCCGGGTGCTGACGGGCGGACTCGGCCCGCACACAGTGCTTAGTCCAAGTCCGGACAACATGGCTGTTGATGAGACTTTGGCTTCAACTTGTAAAGCGCTTCATAAAAATTTTGCACTCGCAGGAAATGACCGACGTGACCCAGTATCGACCTCCGCCAACCTCACATGACCTTTACCTGTCAGCTTCGAAGCACTTCACCCAGGCGAAGTTGCTGTATGAGAAGCAGCCGATGTCAGATGAGGTAAACTTTTTCGTGGTTTTTATCACTTGCGTGTCATAACCGCATGAGACAGTTCCTTCGCTGAAACAGTTGTCTTCTTTCGCCAGATTCAAAACCTGCTGCTTGTCGCCAAGACCAATCTGGTCGTAACCAAGCTCTTGGCTGGAGGTCACAAGAAACAGTCGACCAGCAAACCGACCTTTGACTTCAACGCGCATCCTGTCTTTCCAATTGTCCGGGTTACGTGATTGCTTGCCACGGTTCAGCGATAATAAGAATAGGTTTCGTTTATTCAAGTGTTGTGGTTTCGTTTACTCGCGTGTACTCACGCTAAGAAATCACCGATGTGTCAATGACTACTTCTTTCTACTAAGATGAAGTTTGGTAAAAGGAAGGCACGGCAAAGCGGTTGTTCTGGGCATTTTACCTCCTGCGTTCACGAGCTGAGCTTTTAAACAACAATGGTCAGCGATTCTCAACGTGGTCCACAGGACTTATATTAATGACTAAAATTGGGCATGGCCTTGAGTTCACTGACCTATATGTACAATAAATGTTTGACTACTTGTTCACAGGCCCGTAACCAGCTTGGGACACCAGGTGGGACGAAGAGTTTTCTGAGAGGGGCCCAAATTTTTGAACTATGTTCAACACATTTTTCCAGTACGGGCGAAAAATTTTGCAGGGTGCGCCGCCCCCCCCCACGCTTGTTACGGGCCTGGTTGTTCATGAAGTGTCAGCATAGCGAAGCGGTCCATCGGATATTTTTGTGAAAAGATAGGCCAAAAAAGGTTGAGAACCACTGGATTAGGTAGACAGGACAAAACCGCGCTTAGCAACAATCAAACAGGCTGATGACACGGAACCGTGGTTAAGACGTTTCGTGTCTTGGTAAAACAAAAACCCGTAACTTTTTCGATGATAAAGTTTTGTCCAAAGTAATTTAGAGAGGCATGAGTTCATACTTTGTCACGATTGACAGGGAAGTTGTCCTCATTATGGTTGACTTCAACCAGAGAAGTCAGCTGAGCAGTTGGTCGCCGACATATGTAAGTGTAAGCTTTCGGTAAGTTTTTGCTGGTGTTAGTAAGGTTTTCCTCCCAGACCAATATTATATCTTTTGGGTTTGGACATGACTTTATTTCAGAGTGCTGGTGAGGTGAGTTTTGAAAACACCGAGTGATGTTTCTCGCGAATCTTTAACAACGACGAAAAAATAATTTCCAAGCAACGTTTATCGGCCTGTCATCGGGGGCTGTGCCCAATTCGCAGTCAACCATAGTTTACATCTGTGGCGAAAGTTTTGAGCAAGTTGTTCGCTATGGCGAATTGATGGGGGCAGATGAGTGGATCTCCCCCCTGGCAAGCTTAATGTAAAAGCCGGGTGCCACTTAGCTTATATTTCAGTTTTAGTGTTCTTTTGGTTTTCAGTGCGCTGTTTTTGTGTTTGAGTATTTTCCGTTGATTTAGAATTTTTGTATAGTCATGCACACCCGGATTTACCATTTCTCAAGTATTTTCTGAGTTTTGGCTGTAATGGCCCCTCTACAGCGACCAGTGGACCCCTTTCAGCAAAGTTTCCCTCCAGGCTCAAACCTCGAGTTACGCCGCTGGTTGTTCGGAATTCGATGAATTCTGAACTACGTAGGCCTACCATCTACAAAATATCAAATGACTCGCCAAGTTGCTTTTTTTCTGCGCACAGGTTAAGAGTTATTTCTGACGATTTTTATTTAGTTTA
>JGI24159J19872_10002924_pt1 | contig 20819 bp, 14 predicted proteins | sample Ectturendosymbi4_FD_19872 | JGI IMG/M metagenome (IMG submission 19872) | reverse complement strand
ATCTATCAGATCAGTGGCAAGCACCACTGAAACATCCTTCACTGACAGCACATCAGGTGGCACTGAGCAAAGTACTCGAGAACCTGATCACCCAGACTCCTTTGTTGATACAAGAACTAGCACGACTGGTATCAAAACTGGTGATTTTACATCTCAACCAACAATTGAATCGACGAGTATAGAGGTTGCGTTAACTGCATCAGGTGCAACAGATTTTGCCAAGAGAACTGAAGGTGGTGATCAGGTAACGATTGAGAAGACTACACAATCTACTGCCACTGTTGTGGATGCTAGAGTAGCAACAGTAGCTGAAGCAACTTCTACACAAGCTGCATCCCATGCAGCCACTTCTTCAAGTATCGTTAGCTCGACTGCTGATGTCAGTTCTCCTGGGGTTGTTGTGGAAGTCACTCGTGATTATGAAACGAGTGATGAATTGAGAGGAGATAGATTTTCAACAACATCAAGTCCCGGTACGATGCGAACACCTTCTGCCGTTTCGGAGGCAATGAATGTGACTGGTTTTGACGTGATTTCTGCGTCTATTTCTGTAGCGGTTGAGGACCATTTGCAGACCACAGCTTCCTTTGCAGCGTTAGTAGGCCAGACACTTGCAGCAAGTTCAGGTATTATGTAGGATTAAGTTTTTCAGGTGGAGGTTTATGGTGTTTGAACAAAGTTTTGGAAGAGTTTGAGGTTGCCTTTGCGTTCGTGTTGGATGATGATTTTTCACAATGATTTGTTGTTAAATGTAACCACTGTATGTGTTACGGTTTAATTTGCGATGGAAAAATTTATTTATTTGTGCAACGTGATTTTATGTACTGGTGAGTCAAAGGAGGATATGTTTCGATATTGTTTGCTTTAAATCTTTTTTTAACTCCAAGGAATGTCTTTGCAGTAGGTAATTTATATTTATTTTACTTGTTTGACATCATGGGAATGTGCCCAGGATTTCATGAAGGATTGGTTTTGTTGTTAAGACGTTGACCAACATCACCGTGGAAAGCTAAATGCTAGTGATTCCTGTTGACCCTGTTGAGCATAGCAAAAATCTCGTTGTAACGGTTCGAAGGAGAATTGACGAATTTCAGTTTTTATATTGACGTTGCCTTTTACATCGTGAAAGTGCACGGTGTTTGCTCAATTTCCTGAAATCTTCAGTCGAAACGATGGAATATTTTGTGATGGCTTGTTGATATTTGCGATGAGAAGCGTTTTGAAATATTTCTGACTAAAATGTAATGGTTTCGTTTGTGGGAATGATTTTGGTTAGTTGAAATTTTTTCCACATTTGATTCACACTTTTCAGGTATTTGAGACGTGGTCACCTCATTTGTACAAGTTTTTTGTTTCAAAATCTTAGTATTGTAGACAAGACTCTTCTCGTTGTAGAGTTTCCCTGCACTTGGGTTTTGTTCTTATTTGCCAATTCGAAACTGTTTGAACAGAGTCACCCGTGGAATCTACCACTCCGTCTGACGCTGTTAGTGATCCTCAGTTTTCGACCACGACATCTCCACCAACGACTACGCCTGATACTGCTTATCACACAACGGTGCTGACGGTAGCGACACCTACAACCACCGCAACCGTGTCTGCAGATGCTGTGACAAGTACTCCTGGGACAATTCTGCCACGTATCCCTGCAGAGTGAGTTTGTTTACTTGCTTTTGAAAGTACTTCGCGGCAATCTTAGGTTTATTTTGAGAAATCTGCAGAATTGCTTTCGGGCAGATCTGCAGTTACTAAATGCATGTGGGCACGAACGATTGCATATGGAACAAATGTTAATTAACCTTTTTTGCTTCTTTGGGCAGTGCAGTACATTCTTTTCATTCGTGTTAGTCTGCTGAGTACACCTGCCCATCGCAAAAGTTGAAAAGAACTGGTGCCACGATAACGTTATAGTGGAATGGCGAAAAGGCAACTTCGTAAAATATTTGGCCTGCTTGGTCCATTGGTCTGTTTGAAATGATTTTTATAACGTGGGTGAAAAAAGTTGTCTTATTTCATATTATAATATAAAAAGAGGTTACTCTTGTATGAAGCAAGTTTCTGTTTGACATTTTTCTAATTGTTGGTTACAGACGACTAAAATAGAAATCGTGCGGTAATGATATTTACTTTTACAATTTATTTTGTGGACGCAACCCAATTTTGACTGATATGTTTTGTGTTATTGTTCAATATGGTTTCAAACGATTCGACGTATTCATAGTAAGTTTGTCCACAATCAGCGACGGCTGACTTTATAGCTGGAGGCCTCCACCGCTAAATAAAATTTTGTTTCAATCTCTGCGCCACACGTTTTCGAAACTGTGCTTTGCCTTCCAGTTCCAATCCAAGATAATCAAAGGTGTTGAAAATTTGTTTCGAAAAGCTATTTGTAGTACATATATAGATAAAATGTACTTGGTTGCAAAAATACGTCATGTTTTTGATGCCCACTGCATAATTTTTTGCCAGTACCTTTGCCACTCTGTTTCAAACTTTTTTCCAACGGTTCTACTCGGCACTTCGCTATTGCATCGCCAATAGAAGGCATTAAGAATTGAAGCGCAAAACACTGTGCTCGTTTCTGTTTATTAACACTTCGCAACACTGCTCATACTTCCAGAAATTTTGTTCTTATTTCATGTTATCTCAGATTGATTGGTAAGACATACACCTGAAGATGCCATGCACTGGCATTTACTTCGAGTTGTTTTCATTTTTGTGAATCTGTTTCGAAATTTTTAACTAAAGAGACTTCACTTTAGGAACTACGTTAGTAGGCTTACTATACAGAGAATATAGTTTTTCATTGACATCATCAAATTTTTAATTGCGTCATATCGCTTGGATCTTATTGACGCGCCGGGGATTTATGAATGACAAGAGACTAAATCTGTGCCAAAATATGCTTTTCATAGATGACTTGTTCAAACTATTGCGTGACCAAAGGCACCTAATTGCGGCGTAGTGGTCCGCCACATATTACGTTGAATTCGTAGCAGCGCAGCATTGTGGCTGCAACACAATACACAATGATCTAGTGAGTTTAATTGAACAAACAAGTCAACGTTATGTCGTGGTATATAAACATCGAAGGTATGTTCTAGAATGGCAGTGCTTCATGTATTTTCAATCATTTTCGATATCGTCATTTATTTCAGAAAAAAATGAGCTGCTGGCCGGAAAGTGATTAGTTGGGAGCCAGTTATTCCGAAAGAGTGATAAGTTTGACACAGGCAAATCTGAGTTAGTAAAATCTGCCAAATAGCTAGGTGTTGGAATATCTACACGAAAGCCTTTAATTGTTGCTGGACCAATTGCAAGCACAGACCGCTGCGATTCCTCAACTGGAAAGTAACTCGTGTATCAGCGCATACTCAGTATGCCTGTCGTGCGACATAAATTTAAGGCTGAAAACGTTTTATTGTCGAACACATAAGCGAGTATAAAAACATCTACCAACCTGGTGCTGTGATTCGTTGGTTATTTCTCAGCTTGCCTGGCTGCATGCAAACGCGAAAGGACGTGGATCTTTCATTTTTACTGACCGCGGTCAACACTGTCGCAAGCAATGACTTCACCTCTCAGAAGGATTTCGTCCGAAGGGTTCTCGACCGACTGACTATCGGACCAAACGACACGCAAGTACGAACAGTGACCATCGCTCACCGCATGAGAGATTTTTCGCATCATGTGTATTGTGTTTAACGGTGGGAAACCAACTTGTCCTTTAAACAAATCTTCGTGTTTGTCAGGTGGCTGTCTTTACGTACAGCGGTTACCTCCAATCCTTGATTCTTTTCAACGACTCTGCGAACAAAGAAAATGTTTTGGACAAATTAAATCAAATCCAGCCAACTGGCAATGAAGAGAACGCGCTTGGCAACGGTAAGCGCAGAATTTCTTTTATGTGATGAAAGACCTGTCACGATTTGAGTGAGCTTACGTAATGTGTTTTTTTCGGGATATGTTACAATCTACCAAATCACAAACGTTTAGTAAATGTATTATTTTTTCCTTATTGACAAAATGTCTTCGCGGGCCAGATGAAATGGCTTCGCGGGACGTAGTTTGGAGACCCCTGTACTAAGAGATAGGATTGACAGAAGAAGCATTCATGAAGGAATGTGTTACCGCCATGTTGGAAGTATTATTTATCAGCTGCAAGCGCCAGCCTCTCTGTAATTGCATTGCGGAGTGATGTCACAAGCGCAAAAATCTTGGCGCGCGAAACAAGTGCCAGGCGCGGTTTTATCCGCCGAGACTAGATGAGTTGGATTGGTGAGCATTGCCTTGCGCTTGACGATACAATGTCTGTTAGTACCGGAAGTACAGCAGATAGATTTCGGCTACGTACTGCTCTGGTAACTAATCTAGTGGAATAAAGAGAATGCAGATGAAACGCGTAAGTGTCTTTTCGAGCTTTGCTCGGCTTTCCTCAAAACTTTTCACCAGTTTTGTTTTCAACGCAAAAACAAACACGTTTTCCAGCTATCCAGCAACATAAACGGGTCATCGGGGATAACAACGTTGGTCAACGGGAGAACGCTGCACAGTATTTGATTGTTCTGACAAGCTCTCCGGCAAAGAATCGATCAAACCTCGAGGACGCATCAAGGTGACGATAGCTTGATTATTATGCGGTGATTTAACCTTTGCTGGATGGTTAGTTTACAAACTAATGGGATATATAGTAGTGGCAAACATGCATTTCCTGTTTGTTGTGTTGTGTGGTGGTAGCGTGACAAACCGATGCTGATGCGCTTCGCCAAATTTCAAATCCTTTTACTGAAAATGACAGTGAGTAAAATTTTCGTCATGTATGCCGCACGGCAACGCAGGCTAGTCACTTAATTGACACATAACGTCATTTCTTTGTGGACACTCCCTGAATCACCCTCAGGATTACGATCATGGCTATGGAACCGGACCCCAAATTTCCGGCTTTGGATCCGACTCTTGACATCTAAAGCTTGTGCCTTCAGCTCCAAAATGATTTGGTGAAGTGCTTTCTGAAAGCCATTGTATTACTTATACTAGTACACCCTCATAGATGAGACGCTTCGAAATCATGTTTCATGGATAAGGGGTCGCGTGCAAAAAACATGAGAAACCCTGATCTACGCACAAACGAGAAAAACCATGTACACCGCGGCAATCCTGGCATCCGTAAGTGATACCAGGATTTTGAAAAAATAATTCCTGCCACAAAGTATCTTCAGGCTCTGACTCCCATCATCCACTTGTGCTTTGGCTCCAGCTCCATAGCCCTGGTTATAGAAATCCTTTTTATGGAACAAAACTATAATGGGCATTAGCTGTAGACTTACAGGTCCGCTTAATTGTTACATTTTAGTGAGAATAGTTGTAATGAAGCTTAGCTACGGTAGCCACGTGCTTAAGCTGCTTGTTTCACAAGATTTCAAGAGCTTAAATGAAAACTAACGGAATGGAACAGGACCGCCCGCAAGAAAAGTTTCTTGTACCGATGTATCCGAAGAAAGTTAACACCCGCTAGTTACTACTGTTGTTTCTTATTTTGTTTTAAAACATGTTTATCCGGTATATATTTCTTCTTTAAAAAAGAAACGTGTGTGGCAACTATAGTGACCAAGACTACCTTATAAAAGTCTTTCCTTTTGAGCTTTGTTTCAGTATATCCATACAGCGTTTCAGAGACTTCTGCGTGATGGGTAATCCCCGCACTTTTTCAGGAAAACTCTCTCGTAAATGTTTGGGTTTCCCAACCACACACGTCGCGCAGTCTTCATAGTTTCTTTGATAGCCTCCGCGAATAGAAACAATAAACCTTGTTTTTCGCGTTATTTTCATCTCTCTGTACAAAAGCTCATGTGGTATAACTGACTGCATCTGCAGGGCATTCAAAGCTGCAGGCGGCATCGTAACCCCAATTGGAATCGGCCGTACAGCAGCGGTAGAAGACCTTGCGGCGATTGCCAACACTCCCGAGAGAGTATTTGTGCTTTCCGATTTCAACGACTTGAACAGCACTGTGGCTGGAACAATCGCTCGAGACATCCAGTGTTACAAAGGTACCTTCTTAACTTATGTGCCGATCTTGTTTTGCATACGAGCAAACTGGTAACATCGCTAAATCTCCTGGTAAATAAGTTCCTGCGAACTGTTCTGTCTGCAAAGGGAATGTTTTTAACATTACTGGATGCTGAATGCTAGTTCACCTCATGTTGAACCTGACTTACAACGTCACGACTCTGCCATGATTTTAGTCACGCAACAACAAGAAGACAAACTTGACGTCATATGCTTCAGCTAATCTTTTAAGTTTTTGCCTGCACGATTTTACTTTAAACGTGACCTTTTGCTTAGGTGTTGGAGTTGAAATTGTTGAGACGGGATCAAGCCCAACTTCGGTATATGTCGTCTTCAAACCTTTGTACTCGGCTGGTTCGTTCAGCTCTACTGTGGCTTTATCTTCGAACTTGTCTCGCGTGCTTGATGCATCAGAAATTCTCAGCGTTCCTGCTACGGAGGTAAGTTGGGCCAAACTCGAAAGTGTCGTAGTGTATGATCTATTTGAGTTACGCGATGATACAAATCAAAACGTTACCAGAAGTGTACACTTTCTCTAATGACATTTTGTCGATGTCTGTCTCGCAAAATATTATCAATTTCATTGACTGAATTGTATTTCTTTTCAGACTTACAACGTCACGTTTAAGAAAAGCATTAGACCGGAAGCGGAATACACAATCACTGTTACGCCCGTGGCAAACAACAGTCGTTTCGATCCGAGCTCAACGACTGTAAACACCAGTACGTTGCCAAAGTTATGTGAGATATTAATAAACTCCGCGACACTCTTCAACGATGAAACGTTTTCCTTTGTGGATTATCCCACGAAGCATTTTTGCTTTTTTTTAATGAAAATACGTTACGCGTATTCTTTGTTTGCAGCCAAACTGGGAACACCTGCGTATGTGTATGCATCCAACATAACCACGACGTCATTTTCACTCCACTGGGCTCCCGTGCCCAACGCGCAGGTATTGATCACATTTTTTTCATGTGCAGTGACTTCAGACTTAATTTATGGCTTCAGGGTTCCAAAACGTGAACAGGAATCGTCGAAGAGTGTTGGCAAGTATCCAGACCCGTAGCTACAGGGGGCACTAGGGAGCTGTGGCCCCAAATTTTTTTCGTAGCCCCCTGAATTTTTCGTGCCCAGAAAAATTTGTTTTAAACATATAGTGAAAGTAAAAACCTTGCCTCCTAAAAATGTATTTTGATCCCCCTAACCTTAAAACCTGGCTACGGGCCTGCAAGTATATATAATCTCATCAACGAGCGTAGAATAGTTAGGATGAAAAGATAGACTACTCTGGAGCTTTCAGGGATAACGTAAGTCCGTATGTTTGTTATTGTTTTGAAAAAGTGCTTCGTTTTTTCTCTCATGCTATGCATCAGTGTAACGTGCAGCACGCTACACTTGGTGGCAAAGTGGCTACGATAACATCAAGTAAATAGCCTTACATGTCAATATCGCAGCAACTGCGAACTCCTGAAAACAGCTTAATGAAAAACTTTTGCGTGTTTCAAGCACAAATTACTGCGTTTAAACAACGTCTTCAGGTTAGCACGAGTGAGTCTCAAGTGAGATTTGTGGATTTTTCAAGATAGAATTGTGTTCTCTTAACACACATAACGCGTGAATCGTTCTCGTATGCCTCAAATATTACTATTCGAGCCAAAGATTGGTCGTGTAAGCGTTTGAGGTCGCTACACACACCAACTGTTTTTGACAGAAATACATCCTTCGAATCTTTGTACCTAAACCGGTTGTGCGCCGTGACGTTTCAAGCAGCAGCAACGCTTATTGGCTGGCAGCGGAATTCAACAATCTCACCAATCCTCTCGCACACCTAAGTGGTCTGCAACCCGGAACTATCTACACTATCCGAGTATTAGCGGTGTTTGATGGATACGAGGGAGATTACTTTGAAATCTTGCAAGCCACGCGTAAGTAGCGAAACTGATAATAGACGCAACATTGTGTATAAAGTCAAGTTACACGCGATTTTCTCAATAGCGAGCTGTCACAGCTGCCATGCCTTCAAACTTACTTCCTCGCGGAAATAAACTAAGAATTTATATTTATTTCAGATAGTGCCGTCAGAACTAATGCAGTTTTTCCAAACACTGACCTTCTGACTTTAAAGCAGCCACCTGTTACAGTCATCAAATTTGCAAAAACATATGTGGCTTTTTACTCGAAATATTCACTCGCTATAAAACATAGGCTTTAGTATCCCGGTGGAAAATTTATAGCATGCGAAAGGTAAAGATTTGTAAGAGATGGAGAGGATTTAGAACCAACTGACAACTCACACTCATCATTGCAGAACCGAATCCGGTTTCCTGGTTGCAAACCAAACCTGGTACGGATTATGTGAACGCGTCTTTCGGAGCTGCAGTTGGAAACGTGCAATACTACAACATCAGCATATCCCCGTCTGACGAAAAAAATAACATCATTCAAACGATAAAGGTTTGTCACCGAGAGTTTGCTGACTGTGTCAAGAGTTGCTTGCGCAACCAATCAGCGAATGGAATTTCAAGCGCTCCTCTAATGCGCGACAGAACAAACCCTATGCGCGAAGTACTGCTGAGCCAACCAACACTCAGGCTGAGCCAATGAACACTCGTTGGCTCTCTAATATGAATAAGCGTTTAGGACTGAGGATGTGTAGTAGCCTATTACGTGAAATCGATTACCTGTTCAAAACATTTGCTGATTGATTCCTTCTTTATCTCTTTTGTGGAAAGCAGTTACTGGAATCAAACGAACACTGTGACGTTTACTGCTGACTGTAGATCATATTTGAACTATTGTCGCATTCAACTGTGCGTAACTGACGCAGGTCAACAAGGAGGATTTTGATGGAAACACAACGGTTTCCTTCCGAAACCTGTCCACTGGAGGTCGCTACTACGTGCGTGCTACAAGTCACGTGTTGACTGAGACCAGCACTCCGGTCGACGTGCGCGTGACGCGAACATGTAAGAAGTGGTGCCCAATAAAAAATCGCGTGCAACGTGCTGATAAATGAACCTATGTTGTCTTTTTTCGCGCGCCAAGCTGTTGCTTGAGGCCGCATCAGTTAAAATTCCGAGATACGCGTGCGCTTGCTTGTTGCTCTAAGTCAGTGGTTCTTAGCCTTTTCACATATCTTACCCTTTTATCAAACAAGACTGTCAGATTTACCCCCAATACACTCCATGGTGCTCATTTATTGAAAATACGATATTAACAAACTTTTACAGTTTAGAATGATTTATAAAAATTTACAATGGGTGCAATTGATGATTCAGAAATTTACCGCTTGGAAAATGAAATTTAACCCAGGGGTAAATTTAACTCAGGTTAAGAACCGCTGCTCTAAGCAAACTGAAAAGCTATGCTTGCCTGAGATGAACTTTATTAGCTGCGTTTCGTTTGTCTTTGTGATGTGATCTTTTATCAAAAAAGGGTTCTCAAACTTGTATGAAGGTTTGTCCCGTTGTCTCTCAGCTTTTTCGCTTTTTAAACATTGCAAGCATCACGCAACACATGTTTTCAAAGAGTAGCGTCATGCAAACACAAAACTCTGTCAAGATGGCGGCGTACATTTTGTCTTGCGGTTTGAAGCCTTTATACGGATACAAGTCGTGTTTCGGACTCTGGGAATAACGTGTAGAGTTTTGCAACTTTAAAACGTATGTCATTAACATGTGCGTCTTTTATCTTATCTTCTCGGCGGTAGTGACCTTGAACAAGATCGACATCTCGTCAACGCCGGTGTCGATGAGTCTCGTCTTTGAAGTGTCTCCACAAATTCGCTTCACCAATTTCAACGTCTCCGTTTTCCCGCAATCTGAGTTTGTCCGGCCCACTGCGACAGTGCACGTGCCGTACATTTCTGGCCAGACGGTGAGCGCAGAAAAACACCCGATTCGGTTGGTTTTCATCAAAGTTTTGTTGATTGAGGAAGATTTTTCAGCGCCAGCTTCTCTGCTGAAACTTCTTATGCTGTCTGCTTTGCAGGTTTACAACGCTTCGTTCAACAACATTCTCACTCCCAGCGCAACCTACCGGCTGCGAGTTGACGCTTTCTCTGATTCCTTGCCAAGGCGTTATAACTTTTATCATAGAACAAGTAAGAAATCCTTTTGTTTGATATGCTTGCATAAATGTAATGCATACAGTCAGTTAGAAGGGTGAGAAGTTGAGTATTCTCACTGTAAAATTAAGTATTAAAAACAACGAACAAGTTCTGCTCAAACAGCATTTTTCGATGAATACGAATGGAGTGCACGCATTCCTAGAACGAATAAGTAAAAACGAAGCGCATGTTTAGCTGTACATTGTTTAAACGTGCAAGTATGTTGCTAGTATTGTCACAATACTGAGAGATGCTCTTTGTTGGTACTTTAAAGTGCAAGACTTAATAATTGAATACATGGAAAGTTCTCTCAACCAACGATCGTTTTTTATTACGATAGTCGACCTCATTACAGCCTCTGTAGCCAACTGACGCCACATCACTATTTTGTGCGTGTTTTGAATCTGCCAATCTCCTGAGTGGAAAGTATGCTTGCTTCATGCTGGTCGTAACCTCCTGTTTGCGACATGTTTTCCCAGAAAATCTGACAGCACCCGTCCTGAACATCACCAACGTTACTGGAAGTGGATTCGTTGTGTCTTGGGCGAAGGTTCCATACGCACAGGTCGAATAAATTTGCGTTGTTAAATAGCCCGTGAAATCAGGTTGCTAAAGTTCCCACTTTAAGATGGTCAGTAGCAGAATTGAATAAAACGCAAAGTTTGTGATTGATGCTCCACTTGATTCCATTTCCGAGATATTTTTCGCGCGAAGTGTTGACTAAAGTAAAGATGGTTGTATTTCAGTTTCGCTTAGTTTTGCAACGAGCAAGTCTAGCGCTGTGGCGCTGATGCACGTCAATGCGGTTTCATTGCTTAACTTACATCTCTATAAATATCACACAGGTTTTGAGTGTGCTGTGATAACGTTTTTGTCTTTCAGACATACGTCGTTGAAGTTCGTGAGACTCCGGGCACTGAGCCAATTGTTTTATCACGTGACTTGCAAGTAACCAATCGCGTCGTCGAGAATCTCAGTCGTAACACCACTTACTTTGTTCGCGTGTACGCCAAGGCAAACGGAAAATTTGGGCCGCGGACAGTGGCAACTGCAACCACTCGATACGGTAGGAACTACTTCGCGACACAAAGCGCTTTGTTCAACATTTGAAATCAAGCGTTGTCAACGAAGTAAATGCGCGCGACGTCCTTCCATATGCATAAACACTTAAGAAGATCGGCATGTGGAACCAGTTGTCTGATCATTTTCGTTTATATTCTGCTTAAGTGTTACTGACTGTGCCTTTAATATGCATGTTCAGGTGTTCCCAATATCCCGGTAGAAGTTGTGCAAGTAACACCGGTGTCTGCTGTCCTGCAATGGAGACCTGTTGCAGGTAACACTTCCCCGGTTTCACCATCGATACTTCTTTTGCAGAAACTTCGCCGTGACTTGAGTCATATTTTTGCGCTTTCAGGAGCTTTTGCATACAACGTAACTTACTCTTCTCAAAATCAAACCGAAAAACTTCAGACCATCACGACAAAGGTGAAGCTAACGGATTTGGTTCCAGCCATTGATTACTTCGTTGACGTCATTGCCGTTTCCACAACTGGCCGACCTCTTGCTGAGTCTTCAACTATTCCAGTGACAACTGGTGAATGCTGTTTTTTGTTTGCTGTTATTAAACAAACACTGCAACTAAACTAGACAAACGCGTAGAGCGGCAGCATTTTTTATGATAAAATAACTTTTCAGTGCACGCGATACGGTTTTTGTCATTTCAATGATTTGATATCGTTAAAGATTTGCTCATAAACAAAACTTGTTGCTTGTACTTTATTTCCACCGCAGTTATTTTTCATCTGTGGACTATGACGTACACAGCAGCATAACACATCACTAAAGTACTAACAGAGCCTTTGTTTCCGTAACCTCGTCTTGTTGCTGACGTAATTGCTGGATATTTTTTTCATAACAGATGGAATCGAAACTGTTCCAGTTGTCATATCAAACGTGACTTCAAATACAGCAGTAGTAACATGGAATACAACAATGGGTGAGAGAAACAATAAAACTAAATCGAGATGGAGTTGTTGTTGGCAGAAATCGATTTGGCAAGATATGTTTATCCTGCACCACGCAAACTTTTTAGATTTCGGCTGATTCAAATATGTTTCCCTTTGAGAGCTTACAAAATGAACGATGTGGCAAAACATATGCTGTTTTACATGAAAACGTGTTTTTATTGTGCGGGTTTTGCCGTTCACATAGAAAGTTAATAAAAACAAGATTTATACTTTTCGTGCGCTCGATTGTGTTTCTGTCTGTTTTCACCTTCACGGTGTATGGTCGTAATTTTCAGTGCGGCAAAATTATTCCAAAGTTCATGGAGGCGATTTTATTCTTATTTGCAGAAAACGCGACTTTTGTTGTAACTTACACTTCGGGAAATAAATCGAGCACAGTGACAACCACATCTCCGTCTGCTAACGTTACTGGCTTACCACCTGGCCTCAATTTCACTGTTACCGTTGATGTATACGTGAATAATGGCACGTTGGTTGGAAAAGCTGACGTGGCATCCGGAAAAACAGGTGAAAAAATGTTTCTTTCATTTTTCTACTATTTCATACCCATACGCCAATTATTTTGTGCGTTAAGTTACGCTTTTTACTTCGATGTTGCTTGTACTGCTTTCTTGTTTGCTCCACATAGTGCTAAACAGGAAACAAATATCTACATAATTCAAGAGCACACTGAAATGCCCCTCAATGTTTTTAAATACTGTGTTGTAATGTGTGTCTCTAGCCTCAACAAGTGTGTTTGCTCTGAAGACGTAGTCGACATTATTTATTGTTTACATGTACCTTCAACAGATCTTGCCGACCTGAATGTTGTTGTGATTTCGGTCACCACAACCACTGCACAGGCCCAGTGGAACGAACTGCCAGGTAATGTGCGTGCACGTTACACTGTCATTGTTGGAATGTGGGAATGGTTGCTCGAAACTGACCCTGCTAGAAGTTGAAGTCGGGGCGTGATACTAAGATATGAACAATAATATTTTTCGTTACTGTCATAAATGAAAAAAAAATTATTTCTTTTGCAGCGTCTCGTCAATATGTTTTGAATGTGCGTTCGGCATCTACTGGCCAACTAATAAAAAGTACCAACACCTCAAGAACGATCAATGAACTGACTGGTTTGACGCCTGAAACAACCTACTGGCTTATTGTGGAAGCGCACACAGATGGCGGAGTCGTGACCGGAGTGTCCGAAGTTTCCTTTATGACAAGTGAGCTTTTATCATCTGGCTGGCGACGATATACATTTGTGCGCGTTGTAATGTTGGCAGGTTGTGTTGCAAAAGATTGATTAAAATTTTGCGAATTTTCTTGAAAAGAAATAATTTGTTCTTTAAGAAATATTAACTCGCTGCGTTACAGGTGCGGTCGAACAAATCAACATTGTTGTGAGAAATGTGACAGCAACCACGGCGACACTGACATGGAATACAACGACAGGTAAAGTCTGTGCAGTAACGAACAGCCACTGAGTACTGATATATCCCAGTCGCAAGGTGGCGCGCTGCACAACGTGAACGGAACAAGGGAAGTGGTGGTTGCAAGGAAATGGTTCGCGCGCAGTGCTGCTATTGACTTGCCAGTTGCCAGCAGCGCAGCTTTGACTGCGAAAGCAGCCTCGTGGTTCACGGCGCAAGCACGTAGAGATGGACGCCCAAATCACTCGTGACCATGGGCATCGGAAGGATTTTTACTATGGTTGGGGCAATAGTGGGTTGTTTCAGGGGGTGACCAAAGGATTTTTTCCAGGGGGGCCAGCAATGGTAAAATTATATTTACCAACTCGAAAGTAAGAGCAAAATATTTTTCCACTAAAACGTTAATAGGAAAATATCAAGTTTCAAAATCCAGAGTAGCCAAGTCCCCTGACGCTTTTCCGAAATCCATGCTCGTGAGTCGTGACACTCCGAATGGAATGCAAAAGCGGGTGTAACGAAACTGAACCGAGTTATGGTGATCGATGCTTCCATGCTAAGTGCAATATATATATATATATTTTTTTTACTCAAACGGGAGCCAGCGGTGTGCAAATAGTGCGATTTATTCACGTAAGAAAAATGAAGATGGCGGTAGTATCAGGCCCGTACCCAGCTTGGGACACCAGGGTTTGCGAAGAGTTTTATGAAAGGGTCTCTATTGTTTAAACTATGTCCAACACATTTTTCCAGGGGTGGCCTCGCCCTCTATGTGCCCCCCCCCTAGTTACGGGCCTGGGTAGTACCCGTATGTTCGTTTGTCTGCCACCACATTGGAAATTTGTCTGGGCTTAACTTAATTGTTCAGCTCTTGGATCGGCAGTTCCACAAGCCAAAACGTGTGCGCATCAGCAGACTGCAATGCAAGTAATGTGTTTACAGGTTTGAAATCGGTTTTTGAAGAAGCCACGAGTTGGGCCTATATCCTGGATCGCGATCCAATAAAGCGTTTAGTCATGGATAGCCCACGTTATCAACCTGTACCTTTGACTAATTGGATGTGCGTGACACCGGTAGCAATAGCGCACGTTTTTTACACCAGTTAAACAGCATAGACAAACTGCTGACTTCACTGCCCTGCTCTTTGATTTGTGAAAGCGCTGGATTTATTGGATGTTGCGGGAAGCCTCGTTTCTATAATCCGCCAAGCAACGCGTACAATTTTTCAGACGAATCGACCTACGTCGTAAGTTACACAAGCAGAAATGAAACAAACTCAATCACTACGAAATCTCCCTCGGCGATCGTAACTGGTCTAAGTCCTGGTTACAACTTTTCGGTTACGATAGAAGCTTTTGTGAGGAACACGACCTTGGTCGGGAAATCATCACAGACCATCAGCAAAACAAGTACAGTTGTTTGCACTTTCGTCTGTGTTGGTGATGGCTGTAGTGCAATATTTTGCTTCAGATGCTGCCAACTGTTTTAGGCTTTGATTTGTGCTTTTTTGTTGTTGTTGCGAGTTAGTATGTTCCAGCATGCTGTATCTTGAAAAGTGAATATCAAACAACTATTGCGAAACCTGAGCGAGCACGCCTTTATTACTTTAGCGTTCCTTGTGGGGAAGGTCGAAAGTTCTCTGGCGAAACGAGGTCACCGCACCAGATCTGTGCGCGTGCAGCCGCACACACACGCAAAACTCACTTGACGCAAACAAGCAAGCACATGCAGTAAAATAATCACAAGTTCTGAAATACCAATTCGTAATGCGAATGTTTAGCCTACATCCGATATACTATTCAGTTTGTAGTATTTGAGACATACACGCCATAGTTTAGAGATTCTGTGCGAAAAGATGATAACCTTTGTGTGCTATCCAAACAGAACCTGCTGACCTTGCTGCTCAAGTGACGAATGTTACGACCACGAGCACAAATGTGCATTGGATCAGCTTGCCAGGTAAAACATTTTGTTATTTTGCATTTCACTTCCGCTCCAAGCATGAAAGTGTCACCGCATAGCTACTGTAACATGTTCTTAATAACAAGTACCGTTCGTGCGCAGGAATAATTACATCAAAAAGTGACCTTGCGATGCATTTTCACATTTCTTGCAGACGTTCGAACTTATGTGTTAACGGTGAAGTTGCTCACAACTGGTCAGGAGTTGGGCAAGGCCACCACCGCAGCAACAAACAACAAGGTTACCGGCTTAATTCCGAATACCAGTTACGTTCTGAGCGTGGAAGCCTTCACCAATGATGATGTGCTTACTGGTTACTCAGACGTAACCTTCACCACAAGTAAGATTTAATTTTGCTTAAACTCGCGTTGGGACGATTGATTATATCATTGGCAGAAGTTTTTCTCTGCATACTTTTGCCTTGCAAGTGCGAATGTTTTCTTTGCACGCCGCAGTTACGAATCGCAATTGCAACTGATTTTTCGTTGACTTCCAGGCGGAATCGAAGTAATTACCGTCAACTTAGTGAATGTAACCTCAACATCAGCAGCAGTTACATGGAATGAAACAACAGGTAATACGATGTTAAATTTGCTACTTCCCGCTTCAGAAAAATGTTTTCGAAAATGTTGTAGAAATACGTGAAAAAATAGACTGTCGCGAATTTCATTTCGTAAAAACAAAATGATTGGGATTTTAATGTGGAACTTTCCACAAAATTTCTATTTTAAATGGTTGTACGGTGTTTGTCGACACGTCGAAAGCAGGCTAGAAAACCATACCTGGTTAATGCGATTTTACAGTTTTTCATAAAAGTGCTGCAGTTTACGACTATTCTTTTTGCTTTATCAGATCCATCTTCGTATGTGGTGACGTCAGTGTCTCGCAACCGCACCGTTGCTACCTACACGACGACAAATTTTGCCAACATAACCAATTTAACGCCCGGATACAATTTTAGTGTAACTGTGGAGGCGTACGTGAACAACGCCACTTTAGTTGGAACGGCAGTCTTGTCAACATGGAGAACGGGTATGATCATTAAGTAGCTGGTTGGCCTATAATGCGAATTAGCAATTGTTTGCTACTGTTGAAAAAAATTCTGAAACTTCACTGTTTTATGGTAATTGCTGCTTTAGGTTTCCTTGAAAACATCGGCGTCTTCTTTACAGCAAAAGTTGTTTTAAAACAGAAGTGTCAGAAAACAGACTGAAACTAGAAAACAATGCACAAATTTTTGTGTCCTGCATTCCTACAGAACTGGTCGATCTCAACGCTAAGGTCGCAAATGTCACCACAACCGCAGCCGACGTTCAGTGGGTTGGACTTCCAGGTGATTACATTGTCAGTGGCGTAGCCAACCCAAAACGTTTTTGGGGCGTGGGGGCAAAATTTGTGATCTTAGACGAACAACAGTATTTTGTTTTATGGGATACCGCCTCTCAAAGTACAAAATGACTAGATATGCAAAAAATTTGAAGGGGGGCATGACCCCTGGCTACGCCTATGTACATTATTGCTCTTATTTAAAGCTTCACATCCTTGGTTAACATCCTCCGTTTCACGTGGAAAAAAATTAATCTAGTATTGGATTGTGAAACCCGTTTTGACCTTACTCGGCTGGCGAAAGCCTGATATTGTCATCATGAGTTTTTGAAACTTTTTCATCTAGGAGTTCAAAATTACATTGTAACAACAACGTCTGTTCCCGTTGTTCACGACCCAAAAGTTGCAAGGTTGACCGTGACGAGTCACAAGTTGACCGGCCTGCTTCCAAACTTGACATACGTGACGAACGTCAAAGCTTACACAGATGATGGCGTGGTAACTGGCCAGTCCAACGTTACATTAATAACAGGTACTTGGATAGCATTGCGTATTCGTTGGCTGCGTAAAATAAAAAATCAATGGATATATTTGAAAAAACATTGACTGTTGTTTTTCAGATGATATTCAAAACATTGTCGTTGTGATTGAGAATGTTACTCCAACTACAGCTGATCTGTTGTGGAACGTGACTCTTGGTAAGTGTTGATCCTTGCCGACGGTACACGTGACGTGATCAGGGCCCGACAAGGGGGGGGGCGGGTCAATGCCCCGGGGCGGCACTGTTGGTGAAAAGAAAGAATAGCCGGTGGTGGGGGGGCGGCACTTCCCCATGTCGGGACCCTGGATGTGATACATCTTGTCATTCGTTCATCAAACTTTTCTGTTAACCTTTTGTTGCTGTTGTGGTGTCTTCCGAGACGTCCTTCACCTACGTTGGTAACGTCTCGGTCTGTAGTGTACCTGCGTGTTGGAACATCCGGGCAGTCGTCAGCATGAATGAAAGCAATATTTTTGCCCAGATAATCCAATGTTCCTTGTCAATTACACAAGTCGAAACAAAACGCGTGTCATCAATACCGCCTCACCCAACGCCACACTGACTGAGTTGACACCAGGCTACAATTTTACTGTTACGGTTGAAGCCTACGTGAACAACGGCACGCTGGTGGCTAGGTCCAACCTTTCGGTGGCGCAAACAGGTAAGTGTAGGTTTGAAGTCTTTAGAGGTTTGTTTTTACTTCGTACGAACGGATTTNATTGACCTGGTAGCTGCATGCAAGTCGCATAAAGAAGCTCGTGTGTTTTTTGATACAGGTCCAATAGATCTTAATATTCGCCGTTTGAATGCCACCAGAACAACAATTCTTGCTGAGTGGAACAAAATCCCAGGTGGGTTTTGTTGAAAAGTAACGATCATTTTCATCCGCTTTAGTTTTAACCAATATTGAAAACATGAGCAGTTAAAGCGAAAAATATCGTGTAACCTTGTTTCTGGAAACACGTTGCACGTGTTGACTTTATTTGCATTATCCACGCCAGACGCTCAAAACTACATCTTAACGACAACGTCTGACGCAAATGGAGAAACCATCAGCACCGTCAGCACATCGTCAACAACCCTCGAGGTTTCTCGCTTGCAGCCTGATACAGTTTACCGCTTGGCCGTCAGGGCGTACACGAATGACGGTATTCTCACTGGTCAATCTGAGGTCTTGGTGACAACAGGTACGTCATCCGCCGGTAACGTTGATGCGAAAGGTAGTTCACAATTATTGAAAGACGGTTGCTATAAACCTGGCTAGACTTGTTGTCCAATAATTTCGATCAAAGTAGTCACAGTGCTTTTCTGTACTTGACCTAGACGGTGTTGGAACAATAATCGTTTCGGTGACGAACGTTACGGAGACCACGACATCCCTGACGTGGAATACGACCGTAGGTGAGTGTAACACATTTGGGTTTGATCTGAAGGTGTTGCAGCAATGGTTCACTTCATGTGAGAAGTAACACTCTATACCAGTACATGTACCCGTAGGGGTGCATTTGCCTATCTGAAGGGGTACAAATTAAGTTTAGCAATTGAAGGGAAAAATATATTTTTTATATTATTTATTTCCGAATATTTATACATATATCAATGAATATTATTTTCAAAAATCATTACATACTTCTTGTGAAATATATCTATGATTAGTCATGATAAAATATTTAGGAAAAAGTCGATCAAACGAGTATCAAACATAAAATTCAGTGAATTTTTGTTGTTTTACTCAGCATTTTTGTCATAGAAATTACTCATCTGTCGAAATGCTGAAGGAGCACATGATCAAAGAAACGTTGGGAATCCGTGCTCTATACGTATCTTAATTATTTGTGTATACGTCGCAACCCTAAACGTTAGCCCCAAAAGTGGTGCAAAAGCTTTTGAACTCTTTTGTGTACAAAAAGCACCACTTCCAATGTCAAGCAGCCTTCAAAACCGTTCTCTTCACGGTCCAAACAATTATTCTCATTGTTCTCGGCTCGTACCCTCATCGGGGCCCTGTGAGGGCGGAATGTACCCTTCAGTGACATTAAGTTTTTTTCGACAACTGAATACGCGCCCAGGCATGCACCGTACGCGCACGCGAGACGGTAGTGCGCATCAGCACACGTGTCTGAACTTTGCAGTCAAATCGCTCTTACGTCAGCGCTTTTATTCGCACAGTACATGAGTCGCGCCTTCGTGTATATAGCCTATCGCATCCCATACTTTTTGGAAAAAAATTGGTTGTAAAAAAGCGAATTACACAAGAATAATACATTTTTTAAGTTTAAAGCAAAGTTGCTTCAGAGTTTTTTCTTGCTGAAGAAGTGACACATGACGTTTTCGAAAAACAATCAAATTCGTTGCAAAACTCACAAAAAATTAACAGAAGTAAAAATATTAATGCACATGCTTTTATGAGCGTTCACAATCAGCCTTTCTCCCTTTAGACGAACCAAAGTTTGTTGTCAACTACACAAGCCGGAATCGAACAAACGCAATCACTACAACTTCTCCATACGCAACGATAACTGACTTGACGCCCGGGTCGAACTTCACTGTTACCGTTCAAGTGTTCGTAAACAACGGCACCCTTGTTGGAACATCGCAAACGTATTTCAGGAGAACCGGTAAAGAGTTTGCTTTCTCTTAAAAACATCCATTCTGGTATTTTGCCGTTAACCATGATAGCATTTTTGCCCTTTGAAAGAAAGTTTGATTATACCGTACTTATTCGACTGTAAGCCGCGGCTTATGAAGTTTTTTCATCATTTCATGCGACTTACAATCAAGGGCGGCTTTCATCTTTTTTTGCTTATCGAAAGGTCTAGATGACGCTCAGGCTTTCCTTGGCTACGTTTTGTCGACCGAACTATTTTTTCGCATTCTCTTCCCTTCAGCATCACGTGCACATCCGTCACAGGAGGGATTATAATGAAAAAGGCGGTTGTAGTGGTGTACGAATCATTACCAGGTTTGCCAGAAACGCGAAACGTGCTAGTACGCGAAATTATCTCAGAGCCTTAAAGTAACCCAGGTTCAAGTGCTGCTTACAATCAAAGCCGGCTTACATTAAGTCTTAAACACTATTAAGTGCGGCTTACATTCAAGGGCGACTTACAATTAAGGGCGGCTAGCAATCGAAGAAATACTGTACTCGCTTACTACTCCCTTTGGAGTGTGTGTCACTGGTGGTCTGTGAGCGCCCATAGCCGCTTACTCTGTGCCAAAGCAAGGCCTCCAGAGAGAGGAGGCCTAGACCAAAGGCCGCGCAGGTACTGTACTTCTGCAGTGAATGCTACACTAGTGGCAGGCCAATGGCAGCACTGCGCGTGAAGCTTTTCCTTACATACAATCATAAACGGCGAGCACGAGGCGGAAC
>JGI24159J19872_10002923_pt1 | contig 20820 bp, 7 predicted proteins | sample Ectturendosymbi4_FD_19872 | JGI IMG/M metagenome (IMG submission 19872) | reverse complement strand
CACTTTTAAAGAACAAAAGTTTAACAAACTCCAATAAATTCATCCTTATTGTGACCCTGCGTCACAATACCTGCAACTACCAAGGAAATGTAAAACATCATTAAACGTAACAATTCTACTTTCGTTTTACTTGCCGGCAAAACTTTCCTCTTTTTGGGTGCTGAAAATATGGTAGGCCTAGTCTTATGTTACTGGTGTAAACCCCTGCTGTTTTCAATTATCTTTCTGACGTAATTGAGATTAATAGCACAGTGCCTAAAGTTATATTAATAAAACCATGGGTGAATACAAATTTGTCTGATGTTAAACTGAGCATAAAGTCGAACGATACCAGGCGGGCCTGAGTTTCTGAATTGTTAACTTGGGCGTGCCTTGGACGTTTCCTGCTAAAGTAGCCAGCGCTCTCGTGGAATTGTCCTAAAATACGTACATTCCCGCAACTTGTACGTGACACTTCTACCGTAACTTAAAGATTGATTGCCGTGTTATTGTTACGCAGTAGAGAACAACAGTAGAACAATCTGCTCGCAAGTTTCGCAACCTGCCTCTGAAGGCAACAGAGAAGACATGAGTGAACTGCAAGCCCGTCATTGCATGACACCAGAATTGTCAACCTGGCTTTTGTGCAGTGTGAGTTTCATCCCGGCAAATAAACTGTCATTGCAGCAATTAAATGAATCTTAGCTGCTAACTTCTCGTTTACTGGAAATATTTAGTCCCTGATCCCAATTTGCAGGGGGAGGTGAATGCTCGTTTTGCCATCCCCTGCGGACGCTCATGCCCGTCAGTCTTCTGCTTTGATAGCTTAAACGCTGGTTGCTTTACAGAGCTTATTGTATTGCTGGTAACAGTGATTATCTTGAAGTCTCTGAGTGGCAATTGTTACAATGTTGTGAGTCAGAGGTAGAGCATCAAGTTAGCTTGAATTAGTTTCCAAACTATTTATTTGTACCTGAATCTTTGAATTGGATTACATGTGGGTCTAACCTTAACAAATGTGATAGTAATTTGGATTTAGAGAAGATTTGGTTTTCGGATTTGCATTGGAATTTGAAACGCAATTTTTAGATTGGATTTGAAGAAAATAAATACCTTCATCTCTGGAAAAGACCCAAAGTAAACGTATGAAGACGATTTCCATGATCACAATATGCAGATACTATATTAAGTCTACACAATGTGTTCATGTATTGTGCCCATGCTTGTTTAGAAAATGTGAAGTTGTTTCGTGTGCGTTTATAAAAATGTTTAGAAAATATTGCCATTTTGTGCTTTGAGAGGCGTTTTTCTCAGCAAATTATTGTTATTCGCCTAATATCAAACAATTTGCCCCCCAAAATTTTTGGGCTGGCTACACCATTGATCATGTTGAACATAAGCCATGCCCATGTGTGACGCAATAATCGTATCAACGATTAGTCGAATGTTGCACGCGGTTGCTGCCGTTGTTATCACAATTCTATACGCTCGTTGGTGATTGAGCATGCTTGTGTTGCGTCTGAAAGCTGCCGAATCTTTCAGAGACAAAAATCCGGATTACGAGATGTGAAAAAAGCAGATTTTATCCGGTATTGCCAAAGCTCCGGGTTAAAAAATCCGGATAAACCGATGATTTTTATAAAGAAAAACGTTTGGAATCATTCGTATCAGCAGTTTTATCCGGTTTTGGCGAAGATCCGGATTGACCAAAGTTTACTGTATTGCAATGATACAAAGTTTTGGGAAAAAAATGTTTTACACCTCGTTTTCTGAAACGTTGCAAATTTGCTACAATGGTCCACAAAGGTGCCAATTTTAGGAAGTCTCTGTACTTTCAACCAGGCCCGTAGGCTATGTTTCAAGGTTGTGGGAGGCGCAAAATGCATTTTTCGTGAGAGAATTCGTTTCATGCAATTGTGAAAAATTTTTTTTGTTTAGCACAAAAACCTTTCTGGGGGAACTGGGAGCACTGAACCCTGAATGACTCCACGGTTTCGGGCCTGCCTGGAATAAATACATAGTTATTCACGTCAAATGTTATGTAAAACGCAGTGCTGTACTGAAATGTTGGCATATCCAGTCGTTTAGTTTGTGAGAAGTGGCGTTCCAAACAAAAGTACAGTACTGTTGCTCGCCTAAAGTCCAACATTTTGGCCTGTAAGCCAGAGGGATGACCAGATAGACGGTTTGCGTAACACCGGACGTTCATGAAAATTTGGTCTTTGTTTACGAAACAGGAAACGCGAAGGCAGATAAAATCACAAGAATTGTTAAAGGTGCCGTTTGCTGCTTAGGACTTGACTTGAATGACTGTAAAGGGTATGCATACGATGGAGGCTCTGTTATTAAATGGGGTTCGATTATTTAATTGTTTTATATGACCCAGGACGTTCGCAGCTACATCAAAGCAACGCACATCATTCTTACTTATATTTTTTGACCAGCAGAGGCCTGGTCGCCCAACAATGAAGTCCAAGATCTGGAGGCAAAAGTCTGGAAGTTGACATCTCACGAGTTGCGTTAGTGAATCGTAATAATGACGAATTTACAGATAGACTCGCCACTTCCATGATGGCTCAGTTTGTTTCATGTTCGAAACAGTAGTGTGGATCTTCAGTCGTACGGCGTTGAATGTCTTGCAAGTTGCTCCGGCAACATGGTTTTTGCACACGAATGATATCTGTTTTGTAAAGTATCACTCAGTAATTAGCCAATGCAGCTTAAAATTCCAGTTTAGTCCACATAAGTCCTAAAACGTATATACACGGATTATATTTGCAGGCTCTTAAATGTTTAATGAGCACATGTCCCAAATCGTTTGACACAGCTCATACAGTCAATGTATTCAGATAACACCAACATTGAAAACACCAATTTTCCCTGGCTGAGCTAAGCACTCACTAACGTAGCAACTTGAAGTCTAAACGTGTGTTGCTTTTCACTGTAGCGAGCAGCTTACATCGCGTTGATCGGTTAAACGTTTCTACTCAACCTCATTCTCCTTGCTTTCAGAGCACCACAAAAATAGGTGACAATGCTAAATAGTATTAGTTAATACCATGTTCGGACAAAGTTCTGACCATGACCACTATCAAAATAGAGGCCTTTCTTGCTATGCACAGGTTCGTGGACCTTTACATTCATCGAAAAACATGCAAAACATTGGTGAAAGCTCTTCAGCAGCACTACTACCAGCAAAGCAGAAAAACACAAACATACCAATCGCTTTTACGTTCTTTTTACAGAATACATAACAGCTCAGGAGCAATAGGCGACAAGCCATAACAGTAATCCTGCTTCGTAAACATACGCACGAAAAGGAAAGGCATAAAACAGTCTAAGTAGCATGACACAACCAGATACGAAAAGTCACATGACGATTTCGTTTTAAGTCCAACGAATTTCTCCAAGCTTTAACATCGCAAGAAGATAAGATTCGTAACGGTGTCAAATGCAACTTTTGTGCAGAAGTTTTAAAACCGGAAGCGACAGAACGCAAGACTATCTCGGGCTGTGAGATCCACATCGAACGTAACTGACAAGTCTGTTCACGACCAGCACCCATGAAAATTTGTGACTTGCAAGCCCAATGTTGTTGAACGACAAAAACACCACCAGCCAAGCTAGAATGCTAGTGCTATCCGCCTGAAGGCAAACGTACATCACACCATTTGATTCGGTTGATATAAACCATCATATACGTTGTATCTCTATCTGGAGCGTTTAACACTGGAATGATAGAAACGAAAAGATACGAAATCGCAACACACGCTCCCAAAATGTTACACAAACTGGTTAACTGAGTTTGCAAAAATAATAAATAAGTCTACAGCTCATGCGAAATAAACATAGTTGTCATCTGGCAACCTTTCCTAAAATCAGTAACCGCAATCTGGGGTTGCGTCGACGACAGTTTTAAGCGGTAATAATAAATGCAGCATTTGTATCCGTACTACTTTCCTAAGACCCTAAGCACGTAACATTCGATTGCAATACTACAAAACTTCAATTACCCTCTACATTGAGGCATAATTTCGAGCAATCGGCTGCTGCACTTACCTAGATCGACGCAGACAGAATTCAAAAACTCTACAAGAAGTCGCAGTGCACACAACCCATGCTCATGCTGCACATTGGTATCGATTTCGACTGCTCTATATTTTCTTTCGTTACATGACTAAAAATTACGCATTTGTCCAACACCAATACATGCCAGCACATTTCTACTCACGATGCGCATCAGTAAGAAATAATTTTGTAAATTATCATCACAACGGAAGAAAATGTAAGCAAATGTACAAAACAAACAAATTCTGATTTACACGGCAATGTCTCCGTAAGATGTGTTAACACTGGACGAAGGACAAAAAACAGAAGTAGCCATGCAACAGGCGATATATCAAGTGAAGGTTGCAATCTGTAAAAACAAGAGAAACGCTGTATAGTGTGATTTATAAAGCTTTTAGGAAGAATTTGCTAAAAGACATCATAAGCTACGTCATAAGCAGAGTTTCATTGCAAAGGAAAGGTATATACTTACTTTCTTCGGGCTAGACATGCAGCGAAGCGCTACAGCAGGTTTTTTTAAGGAAAATTTATGTACCATGTACCCGGTATGGACCTGTCGACCCGATTTTCTCTGACTCTAGGATCCGATGATAATTTTCTCTGATTTTAGGGACCCGATTCGGGTCCTTAAACACCTTAAAGCACCCTGCCTACAGTAATAATACGATTGCGATAAAAAGCAACCAAATCAATCTTTAGTTCAACAAACTACTTAAACCTGCGATGGCCTAGCCAACACGTGATAAGGATTCATTTCAATTTGAGAAGAACACTACGAGCTGTGATGCCGGAGTTTCGTTTAACCCGTTTTTTTCGGTCATGGACCGAATTTTTCTGAAATAACCGTAAAAAATTAAGTCAATTTGGTCACAATGTCCGAAAAGGTAGACAAGTGAATACTACTGTTCCGGCGAGTTTTAATATTATTACAGGACAAATGACAAACGTCTCAGCGAAAAAAAACGGAGTCCAGCATATATAATCTTAAAACGTTCATGAATGGAATAATTACCACAAACCAGCTGCCGACACAGCGATAGGAAAGTAGTCGTTGCAAACACAATGCAGAAAATGCATACCACATATATATTAGTATAGCACGAGCAAACGGCCATGTTCCCTTTCCTCCTCAGTCATAGACAACACGCGACGGACTTTCATCCAGTTGACCAATCCTTTTACAATCAGCAAAGAACCTTAAAAAATTGGTAAAACTGCTATTGAAAAGCGCTACCATAACAAATCGTTGAAGTATTTAAAAAAAGAACTGGGTCTTATCGGACCTCAAAAGTTGACTCTCAGCAAATGAAAGCATAAACACTACGCCGTGACCTAATTCTGGTTACTTCAAACAGCAGCGACTTTATCATTAAAATACATTTCATTTGAATTACCTGTATCGTTCCGAGGACTTTTATACTTAATAATATGAGGCAAGTTTACTAACGGAAAACGACGAGCTGCACCGAATGGCAGAAATATCTCTTATCTAGGTATAGGTGCTTATTTACGACTTATTTGGGATAAAGAACAAACCAAGGTGACACGCATTAGGTTCGACAATGGCGCTCGAGGCATTTGGTTCAGGAAAAAGGTGAGTTTATATTTGGCGTAAATTATAATTTGCGTTTGTCGTAGTAATTTAAATCAGTACTTGTCACCATGGACGTCGGAACGATTTTTTCCATGGGGGTCCAAAAGTGGTGAAATTTGATTTTTCCCACTCGAAACTAATAAAACAACCTTTTTCTGCTGAATATTTCAAAATTCAGGGGAGGCCAAGACCCCTTCCGACGCCCATCCAAAGGGAGGCCAAGACCTCCCTTCCGACGCCCATGCTTGTCACACGCTACTACCTGCTGCCAGAAACTAGCAACCAAGTAGCTTACCGCGGTTTTGCCGTCTGATTCAGTGGCGTAGCCAGACCAGTTTTTAGGTCGAAATTTTTCACATCACGCGAGCAACAGTGTTTGTTTTGGACACCACTTCTCAAAGCACAAAATGACTGGATATGCTACAAATTAGGGAGAAATGTCATTCCTGGCTACGCCTATGGTCTGATTTACATTTTTTGACGAAAATGCACTTCGCTTACAATGATAGAGCATTCGGCAATAATTTGAATATGCTATGGCTCGGGACAAAATTATACAAAAAACTTGCACGGTTTGGCTCCGAATTCCAGTTGAACACCTCTAAGTCATTTATTTGTCACTGGATGAAAAGACAATCGAGCCTTTGCAAATTACTGAATCGTTTCAGGTTTGTTCTGATCTACTGTACTTCGAGCCAAAGAAAAAATGTCACGTCAGGTCGTACAATTAGGAACTGCAATCGTTAACACTTCAGCCTACATGTGTTACGAAACTTCGTGCGAAGGCGCATATTGCTCAAATGAAGTTCTTTTGTCTGGCCCAATTTTCCATATTCCAAATTATAGCAACCGATGTCAGTTTCAGACTTGTTGCCTCAAGCCATACATAATCTGAACCAACGTTGCTGTTTTCCCTAATTACATTCTGTTAATTGGCTCAACGAGTTCGTCCGCTCTTCACTTACCGATGAAAAAGAAGAACCACCACAACAGCAACTTTTCCTCAGTGAAATATTCCGCTTCATTCTGAGCGTACTACACGACATAAAACACACGATTTTAATTATTCTACGATTTTGAAAGTTTCACATCAAAACAATATTTGCACAGAAATGCCATTTACTGCCAGGCATGTCTGCAAGGTTTTTGATGATGGGACGCTAACATCAGTCAAAGGTCATAGCACAATTCCACAACAGGAGCACCAACTGCAAGTGGGTCCCGGGACGGCCATGCATACTGACAAGGCTTATGTACCTCTTAGAATTGGTTGCCAGCATTTGAGTGAACAAGTCATGAGTTATAACGGAAACCGAGCTACATCGTTGCAGCATTGTCTGCGTTATTCACTGGGTTTTGCACTCCGGACACATGCTGGTAACAAACCCTGGAAAACCTAAGTTGCCCACCAGAAACATATCTGAAGGGAGATTCAACACCAAGAACGCTTTCTAAAGATTTCAACCGGAAGTTCATTAAAAGCTAGGAAACGCAGTACAATGCCATGTACAGTAAAAGGAGTGCTTTGTACGCAACAGTTTTGGCGCAGCAATACCGAGAAAAACACACAGTCCTAGGATTAGACTAGACTATTGGTTAAAGTTTGCAGCAAGGCAGGCTTAGTAAGCCTGGCATGCAAATGTGCAAACCATTGTATTAAAGTAGTACAAGTATCTCAGAGAATATGACTCTACATTTTGTGAAACAATGCGGTATACTTCGCAGCAACAGTTTTGAACAATGATGGTCTTGGTTTGGTGCTTTCTGCATGAGCAGAGTTGCAAGAAATTGATCAATTAAGAGGCAAAACGTTGGTTAAGTTTTGAATTCGTTTCATCAAAACTTCAGCAAACAGCCGTAAAGACTAAGACCAATCAAAAACTTTCAAAATTATATGCAAACGCAGTAATCTATGTCAGAAGTAAAAGTACAAAAATTTTGAAGAATAAAACACGAAACTCTTGTAGTTTCTTTCATTGGCGGCTCGTACGTAGGCACTGCGGAACTGCAACACTCCCTATTATCACGGTAAATCTCGTTTTTAGGTCAGTTTATTGTTTTCCTTCGATATTTAAATTTGCATTAACAAGAGTTGACAATGTGTCCTCGCTTACCTAAGCTTTATGCACAAAGCTAAATATTAACATCTATTTGGTTTTGTATGCGAAGCACTGCAAATGGCGAAAACCTGGAGCTGGTGAGCGCTTGCAGCGTCGGTATCGCTATAGCAAACTATAGGAAAGGTTGTGGCCTGTCAATCAAGCACAGCCAACCTGAAACTATTAACTAATGTTTTTGTCATGTGTCTTGTGTTATTGCCCACATCAATATAGCCCAACATTCTCATAGTTACGGCATGGATTCCTAAATTCCCGAACTGCATTGTCACTTATCGTATTTTGCATAAGCACTAACTTTGAAACCATCATTAGTTGTGAAATGGTCAGTGCTTCCACCGAGTGTCACACTTTTGTGATATATGACATTGTCAAAAAAACATGTCTCAATTAATTCCATTCTGTTAGACAAACATCATTACAGAATTTTTAATAGGTCCCTTAAAAATTTTGATTGGCTCCTGCACAGACCTTAATAATGTTGACTCCTGCTACGGCCCGAACCTAAAATATTGACCATGGCTCCTGCTCCAGCTTAAAATGCAAACTCAGGCCGGAGTGCACTCCGGCTCGTGATCATCTCTGCTGTACAGTTTAAGTGGAAATGCTAGCAAAACAACGCATGATGTAACCAAGTTGTTCAACAGGCATCATGAAAACCTGGCTATTTTAAAAGCGCCACAGGTTGCCTCCACTGGCATTTTTCTTTTCTTTTCTTTACTTGTTTATTTAACTTCAGGTGTTTTTGAACAACCTGTAATCATGCTTGAGCAGACAAGCAAAAATCATTCAGCCGTGTTAAAAAATATACCCACTTCGTCAGAAAACAATACAAATAAAGGCAGTTCCTCTCACTAATTGCTAACGAATGCCCATTGCCCAAAACAAATTTTTTTCTTTCATTTCCAGGTGTTCCCTGAACACCTTTAACTCCCTGAATTTCCACCATTGGTATAGTGCAACACTACACCATAATTTTTGGCTATCTTATTTCACAATAACAAAATCCCAGGTAGTTTTAACTTAATCAGGGTAGAGCTTTGGTCACTGATTGTAGTATTTTTCAATAAAATATTTTCATAGCAATAAAATATTTTTCATAGCAATGAAATATTTTCATAGCAAGTGCTAGCATGAAAATCAGTGCAAATTTTCACAACTGCCAAACTTCAAATCTTTAAACAGATGGCATTTTTATTTTAGATATCAATCATAGATATATGCCAACATTTTAAAATTCAGCATTGGTTTGTGTGCTTATGGTGGTCTGTGTAAATTCGTGTGGCATCTCTGGAATTCGAACAGTCTTTGTTGCAAAACAAAAGAAAACCTGTGCCAGTGCATAAGTAAAATTGACTTACTTTCAAATACATCAGCCAGTTGAGAAGAGATAAACCAAATCCTGACATTGCACCATATCTCCCAGACAGACTAAGCAGAATACAATAACCAATGAAAAAACCAAGCCAGTTGAAGAAAAATGCCAGAATGAATGCAAAAAAGAATGTGCAATCACTACCAACAGCCACTCCGTCCACATAAATTTCATTGGTGCTTTCCTGTGTGCAAACATAACTTGAAGTTCATTAACAAATTTTTTTCTTTTTTAAAACAAAAGACCAATCCCAATGAAAGAACTTTCTTGCAGTCGCACTTGCGTTTTCATTAATAACAGTCATACTTCTTTGTCCACTGAGAGAGTCTAAAACTGAACAATCATCAAACCATTCAGATACATAGACAATACATCAACAAGCAGTTTAGAAACCTGCAAAAAGGCAGGTACAGCATCTGCATGCATGAGGTGAGAATCCAAGCATGTAGAAGTTCACTAGTCTGTGAAGAGAAACTGCATGTCTTTTGTAGCTCAAAAAATATTTCAACACTACCTCATTATACATCTAGGAATTTGAGTTACAAAATATAAAACTTGGGAAATGATCCTTTCAATGTTTGATCACAAAAATTTCCAACCATTGATGTCAAATTTAATCAACCTACAAAGCAAACCCATCAAAAATTAATATAAATTTCTTTCTTGCTGCCAACAGAAGAAAAAAGAATGGTTCACGTTGAAGTACTTTCAAAATATCTTCAAATCTCCTCAATTTGAGGTTAACACTACTCTGCAACTGTCAACAGTAGTGTTTGCTACAGTGTCACTGGTTTGGAACAGTGCTTGCAATTGTTGTAAACCACCGCAATCAAATTCACCAATAAATATGTTGATAAACACACAGTTAAAATTAATTAGAGTTCTTGACTACATGATCTCAAATGTGAAGTAAACAATGTTGTGAAATGCAACCTTTATAATAGGCAAATATAGAATTTCCAGAAATCTGATGTTAAAACCTTTGGTGCTGATTGGCACGTGTATGCATCATACATTCAAATGCATAGGGTGCTGAATGACGCATATATGCTTCATTCAATCAAATACGCTGAGCACGGATTGACATATATAAACGCCAACAAGATATTTTTTTGCATACATGTTCGTTTGCACAGAAATTTTCCACAAGTGTTCTTCATAACTAAACACATTATTCCTGGAAATTTCATACAGATTTATCAAAAACTTTGAGGCAAACCATCTTGCTCGGCTACAAGACTTTTTCAAAAAACTTAGGTGCGAATAATTGTTTGGTAACTCACAATAACATGTTTTGTACTCATTTGGTTGCAATAAAAATTTACAATCATGTTCTCCACACCTACCTACATAATCCTTGAAAATTTGAAGTAAAATGAGCGAGAACTTTTATAGTTATGCAGTCTGGTATCCAGCAACTGTTTGTGGCCTAGGCTACAACACTTTCCGCAAAACACTTAGCACAGGAAATTTCCACATATAATATTTATACCTATTCTCATCATCTCTGAAAATTTGAAGTAATTCTAACGAAAAGCCTTGGAGTTTGTTTTGTAACTACAGACACGCGTAGGCTATAAAACTTTATCCTATGCAGCAGGGTTTAGCAGTAGATCTATGAAGCACCATAATTTTTTCAAAACTAAAGTTTTTGCAACCAAAATATACAAGAATTATCTTTGGATTATTATGCATTTTGCCTGAAAATTTGAATTCAGTGCATCAAGAACTTTGCAAGTTAATAATTGTTGAATCAAGTAATCAGATTCCCAGTGCATCGGACTAAAAGTTTTGTGCGAATGGCTGTCAACGTGCTAATTTGGGTTCAGTAGTTGTTGCGTAGGGCACAATAACTTTTAACATGCTTGGTCTTTTGCAACCAAATTTTAGACAAATCTACTTCTGTGAAAATGTATCTTACTTGAAAATTTGAGGTCAATCAGGCAAGTACTTTTTGGGTTATTCAAGTTTGAGTATAGCTGTTGGATGAAAACAACCTAAAAACTGTCCTGCACCAGCTGAATGATCATGTGGAATTCACATCGCACAGGTGTTTAAAAAAAATTGCCAACTTTTAAACAATGACTAGAAAACAAGAGCTGTTTTGCTTGCTTTTCCAAAAACTTGTTTAAGAAAAGAAAAAACAAAGCAAAAACATAGAAATGGTACAAAGCGCTTACAACAGTTTTAACCTAAACATACAATGTTAACTGACACATTCATGTAAATAAACTATTTGCATGCTTTAGTGAGATGTTCTTTGCCTTAATCTCTACCAAATTTCTGTTTTTTTCAGCTAAGGCTGGATGGAGACAGTAAATCAGAACTACGATAAGTCCAAAAATTGAAGTCTGCTATGGATGAAAATATCATAAATTTATTTCAATTAATTTGATACATAGGCTAATGCAAACACAAGTCTTACATCCAAATGGAAGAACAGTTTAATCAAATCATTTCTGACTTCATTTTCTTCAATGCGCTGTGCATCTTCGTAGCTAGGCAGTGTTGTTGCTAATTCATACGAGGGAAGTTTTTCAGGCTCAATTATTTCCTTCTTCTCCTCAGGAATATCTGTTTTTGCAAAATCATGACACAAAAGCACTGAATAACGTTCTTTGGCAAAATGCAAAAACATCTGTTAAGCAAACCACTTTATCACTGATAAAAAATTTCAAATTATTTGCAACCTTTCTTGACCCATATATAAATATTATCGAACAAAAAAACAAATGTATACGATGCATGCTCTGCATACACAGAGAACCATATAAAACAAGCATTTATACTTCTTTAACATTTATTTGCGCGCTTGATTCAGACTCGAGGTCCGTGTCACAATGGTAATCAAATGTATAAGAACAACATTTGCTCAGTCTCATCATAGGATTTAACTAAAGCACATATAAATCACATGTTCAAAAAATTTCGCCCAGAAAAGGTGATTTACAATTACTATGTTATAATGTTACTTAATCAGGAGAGAAAAATCAGTTAAACTTCTTAAAAGGAATTTTGTGTAGGTATACAGTCCAGTCATTTTACTGAAACAGAAGACAACATACAAATCTTGTTGTGAGAGCTGATCACTCCCTCATCATCAACACAAACTGCAGTAATGACAACAGGACTACTTAACACCTTTAGCGCCAGTATACGATATATTCATACTTGCTATTTGCACCACCATAACTCGCCAGCCCCTTGAGCTATAGAGCTGTTCAAATTTCAAAGCCTCTGAAAATGCTGAAAGTCTTCTAGTTAGATTTTTAAAATTGGGGAGTTTTGGATTTTGTGGGTGATGTCACAAGTGGGGTAGGTTTGGCCTTTTTGGCCAAGGTTACCTGGCCCTAGGTGCCAACAACAAGGACTAATTTTTCGTCTCAAACTTTCAGTGGAAACTAGGCTACAATCTGATTCTTTAGAGCCTGTGATTGGCCATCTAGCGTTTCTGGTTCAAAGTTTTGCATTCTGCAAAATGCAAAAAACTGGCTTTTTCATTTTTATTCTGTAACAAAGCTTTGTGCATCATCCATGATATCACACACCATTCACCAGGACCTTGGTCAGTTGCCTCATGGCAAAGCTTCTGTGCTTCTACAACATTCCAATCAAGAACACAGACCTCCTAATTGATTAGGTTATGGGACGACCTAGCAGCAGCAGCATGTCACCTTATCTGCTGAGGAGATTGTGGTGATTGCTGTTCATACTCATTGATTACCGTTGCCTAGAGCTGTCACATATATTAGTAGTTTTTTGTTGATGAGTGTATGTGGAATTTTTTTTTCGCTGAGACATTTCAGTCATTTTTTCACTTAGACACATTGGTCATTTGTCCCATAGTACTTTAGTATTAAAATTTGAAACTCGCTGTAATAGTATGCATTGCTCTATATTTTCAGACATTGTGACAGAACTGAGCTAAATTTTTTTCAGTTATTTAAAAAAAATTGGTCTATGACCGAAAACAACCTTGAGTGGAATTACTGTGCACCAGCAAGTCATCAATGTGTTTCTGCTGCCTGTGCTCTTTAGTTGTGTTTCTTGCGCCATGAGATCAGCTACTTCTGCTGTACCTTTATCAACATGTTTTCCACAAAGTTCTTGAAGTCTAGTAGTAAATATTATGCCTGCAATTTGCATTAATAGGCCATTTTGTCATACCTGTTTGTCACCTGCTACAATGAATTTTTTTGGAGAATTTTGTCACCAGCTATGGTAAATCTGCATGTGATGAAATAGGAAGAACCGTAAAACAATTGGCAACTACATCAAGTCTTCAAAGACCTTACACATACACCAAATGTCACAAAGCGTTCTTGGCATTACAATGCCTTAGCAAGTTTAGGAGATTGTGAGATACAATTACAGCGCTCAAAAAGCAAGAAATTCAGATGCACTTGACTCATGCAAGCCTGGCCTTGCAGCTGCAACAATTGCAGTATTTACTACAACGTTGTTTGGAAATGTACCTATTGGTAACGAGAGCTTGACCGATGGAGCAGCATGCCTATATAGCAATGTTGCTGATGTATCATATCAGCAAATTTCCGCATCGGCAATATTTGATCATGAAAGTCACTAGACTATTGTTCTGTACATATTGTTCAAAGACCCAAGTTGCTACTTCATCTCTCATTGGTTACACTTTTGCATCAGGTGGTTTCAGGGATTTTCGCGCCAGAACAACCGGATCACACGTGGCTTTGCGCGCACGTAACTCTGGCGGCGCAAGCACTAGAGAGCTGTTCAAAGGCTCAAAAGACACACCAAATCTTCTAGTCTGCACTCGAAAAAATTTTTTTGGCTGGGGAGTGCAGATTTTTTGTGAGTGATGTCATAAGTGGAAGACTTTTTGGCCACCTCACCTGGTCCCAAACCATTGGATGGTAGTATTTTTCTAAAGTTTTTATTGGCAACTAGGCTACAATCTGAGTCTTTTGATGCTTTGGAAACCTGCTAGGGTTTCGGGTTCAAATGATATGATCTAAAGTAAACAAAATATTTGATTAATTAATTAATTAGATAATTAATTTGTTTATTTTAGATCACAACTTTAGAACCAGAAATGCTAGAAAGTTGATCGGCTCAAAAGACTCGGCTCGAGCCTAGTTTCCAATGAAAACTTTAGCGAAATACTTTGGCCTAGTGGTTGGGTCCTAGGCCTGGTGACATGAGCGAAAATGGCTCAAAAACTACTTAACTTATGACGTCACTCACATAAAATCCGCCACCCCAAAACAAAAAATTTTTTCGAGTGCAGAGTAGAAGACTTTTCGAATCTTTTGAGGGTTTGAACAGCTTTCTAGCGCAATTGGCAGAGGAGCTATGGTGTTGGTAAGGCAATCGGAAACTGCTGGTATTGGGCTGAAATCCAGGTGCAATATATTCGTAGACCGGCCAACAAGGTTTTAAGAACTGCAGTGGTATAGACCAGGGCTTCTCAAACTATGGGTCGTGACCACAAATGGGGTCGCAGAATGTAATTCTGGGGTCGCGAAACAAATTGGCTTGACAAATCAGATATAAATGTTTTGTAAACTAATGTGACGTTTACACTAACATTAGACTATCCATCAAAGGGTCGCCTAGAAAAAACTTTTTTGAAATAGGGTTGCAGAACAAAAAAGTTTGAGAAGCCCTGGTACAGACAATGCTACAGGATGGTGAAAAAAAAAGTGATAACAGATGAATCCAGTTAATCGCATAGCCAATTTGTCACACTTTTCATGTGTTTAACCAGATAGCTATACAAGTTATAAAAATCTCTTGGTCCTGATACAGCTGGACGATGTACATAAAGACTTACCTGATTTGTTAGACTGTTACGTCATAAAGCTTTTATAACCCCAATAGTGTTTGTTATGCATCATTTAGTTCAGGCATTCACCAAGAGAATCGGAAAGGCATCTTTCGTCACAATTATAACTGGCAGACACAGAATACCTCCGTTGTTCGTGACCATACAGATGTGATCCAGTGTTCGCGGCTTCTGAGTCATGGCTGTGTTGTTCACCATGCCGTCGCTTAAATATGATTCCATTTCATTCCCACCACCTATTTGCCCAGCTCAGGGATGGATTAAAGTCAACATGCATTATTTTGTTAAAGTCCTTCGCTTTTTTATGGAGTAAGGTCCACTGATGGTAAGTCCTCTACTTTTCCTCTCCTACATCTTCCTCTCATCTCTCGCAATTCCTCTCCTACCCCTTCTCGCAATTCCTCTCCTACATCTTCGTTAGTACTTTTTCTAAAGCTCTTTTGTGAAAAGGATTTGCATTGTTGTGATGAGCAGCAAAATGCTCGTCTTTTGCTTTGTAATTGCGTGAAACTTGTGACTGCAATATCCCAAACTTTTAGCAACTACACTCTGTGAATCATTCATTCCAAGCTCTTCGATTACAAGAATTTTATCTGACAAAGACAAATCACTTCGTTTTGCTTACAGTTTGCACACTCCTGATGTTTTAGATTGTGGAGTGTACTGTATACAATGTTTCAGAAAACTAAGTTGGTGTACAGCACAGCTGCACATTTTTTGTTTTGCAAAGAGTTTAGCAAATCTGGCGCAAAATGTTTAACATCACCCTGTGCTCGGGTTATTACCCCATGCCATAAAATAAATTTTAAAAGTGTTACCATTTCTGGTCCAAGGTTTCTGGTTGAAAAGTTATGGCTAAAATAACTAATTTGGATAAAATTACCCAACAAGATTGTTTACCCAAATTTTAGCTTTTTTACCCTACTTTTCAAACAGGAACCCTAGAAAGTTGATCAAAGGCTCAAACGACTAGACTCTGATTATAGCCTAGTTTGCAGCAAAATCTTGAGTTGAAACACTTGCCTCATTGCGGTTGGGGCTCAGGGCTTGACAACCTCAGCCAATAAAGCCTAAACCTACCCTACTGACAAAGTCACCCACAAGAAAAACACCAAAAACCCCCAAAAAAATTTTTCATTGCAAACTAGAAGATTTGCCAAGTCTGTTGAGGGTTCGAACAGCTCTCTAGCACATCGACTGGAAAATAATAAAGTGGTTTATGTATTTAACCAGATGCAATTAGCCACAGTTGTCTGTAACACATGGAGTCAGAGTCTTGGCACCAAAAGAGGTTTTGGAGTTTGAGGTTTTTGATATATCTACTCCCCAACCCTGTTTAGAACATCTCACACATAATCAAGCGAGGAAAAGCACTTTTTAGACACACACAATTTGTTTTGAGCCATCCTACCATCTGATTCATTTAATCCATTTGATGCAGATATTGATTCCATATACTCAGGAGGTAAGTCAGACTCAGCATCAGGAACCTGCAAAGAAAACGATCACAGCTACAAAAGCAAATATAAAATGCTACATATATTAGACTATGGTCGCCATTCATTCAAATCAATAATTTTAGTTTACATACCATGGCATGCGAAACAGACACCCTCAAACTACTTTTTCTATTGCAAAATTATATGTAATGCTAATTTTTATTTCTGCTTGGCTGCATGCACCTGCAAGTCAATCAAGTGCATATTGAAGACCATGCTCAGAAGATGCAAATGTTTTACTTTAAAATGTTCGAAATAAGTAAGCCAATAAGTTTGCATAAAAAAAACGTAATATTCTTGTTTCCACCATTGCCACTGTGAGGTACTGATGTTATGTTTGCTGTGAGCCCAGCATATCACAAACGTATGACTATGTCAGCATAAAAAATCCCATATATCTGGAAAACTAAAAAATATTTTCAAAAAAATTAATCAAGTCTAAAAAATTAGATACACATTTCCGGAAAGACTAAAAAACATTTTTCCTGGACCACAATTTAAAAATTGTCAATCCTCAAGATTGAAAGTGTGAAAGCTTCAAATAATGGTAACAGAAATAGTGTGTCTTAGAATAAGATCAAGTTTCTATGATCTCCTACAAAAGTTTTATTAACAATCAAGTGAAAAATTAATTTGAATAACCATTTATAATACCTGTAAGTACTCTTGTTCTAAAAGAAAACTGTCTAAGATAAGAGTGCACAAACTTTATGCTATTGCTGGCTGCATTACATTCATTTTCATGAGTTACAGCTGCCAGTGAGTTCAAGATATTTTAATTCTTCACATTGCTCAACTGATCTGCTTCTGCACATTGAGCCCATTCTACTTCCATATGTCTGTTTGGCTGTCTTTCTACAAAGCATCCTCATACAGTCGACAAAGCGTCGAATGCAAGGCCAAAATAATTTATATTTTATGTTTCATGTGCATGGTTGCATAACTTTTTATCAAACATAGTCCAAAATCAAGATTCAGTCATAACACAATGTATGGTTACCCTAAACATCTCATGATCATCCAGCAGCAAGTCAAGTTTTCTTTGACGTTTTCTGTTGTGTAGGGTTTGGTATTTTTAAGAAAACGTTAACACTTTCGGTACCAGCAGACATATATATACATTGTTTGAAAGAATTTGGCAACATATATATACACGTTTCAGTTATTAAAGGTTCTCAGAGATGTATACATACATTTTTATCCAAATTTTGCAGTGGGATGCTGTCTAGCAACATGGTCCTAGCTTGAGGCTATGTTACTTTAGGTTTTGGATTGAGAATCCAAAATTTTTGTGGCTCAGAAGCTATGTACATGCATTGCCCCTTTGAGTTGGTTCACCTAGGCAGGACCAGGGTCCAGCAGCAATGAATGTGATTTCGTGTAATTTAAGTGATTTGATATGGTACCAAATGCTAGGAAAGCATGTAAGAATGCATCAGAAATGGTTCTGTGAGCATGTTGAGGCATGGTGATAAGAGTTTTATTGTTTGATGCCAGTGTGTGCTTTTATTGCCTCAAAAAAAGTGAAACTTTCGTAAAAAAAGTGTTGCTTGTAGTCTCAGGTTTGTTGCAGCAGTATGCAGTCTAAAATGTTTTGAAACTGATTTGATATGTTGGCAATTGATTAGTGTAAAAGCAACAAAACGTTTTCTACGTTCATTGTTTTAGCCTATACTTGGAAAACGTCTCCCGGTATCTGCTGTCTGCAGAAGCACACAGCATTTGAATTTCCTGCCAAAACCAGCCGGGAATCATGGATATTGCCATAGGGAAACCACCTGGGTGCAAATGTGTTAACAAATGTACGTGACGTTGTTGCATACCAATTTGGTGATTGAAGAAACATCACTTTTGTTTCTACAGGACATAGTTTGCTCATTATTGCTTAAGTCAGAAGGCAGAAGAATTAATAACAGTGATTCAGCAATGAAAAATATGTATGAAAGCTGCAAAGTTAACCATAAATAATCTATGCCATAGCATATCATTTTACAAAATATGTTAAATAAAAATTTTTTTCTACATTATTGGCCAGCTATTACCAAGGCTGCAAAGCTGGAGCCTGGAACTGAACATTTTGCCTAAAGCCAGAGCTCAGTTTAAAATTTAAGATCAGAGATGGAGCTATGGCCATTTGAGAAATAGCTCCAAATTCATTCCCTTCTTAGACACTAACAGTTTTGCCAAATAGACTCAAAACTAGGCACACTTCACTAAAAACAAAGCTCTTTATAGCACAATAAACGTGGTTGCTACAAGTTATGACACCACACTGCAACAATGGGTCTGCAAGTCTTTGATAATTCCTTGGTTTAATCATCATTAAGGCCGTCGCATAGTAGCTGGTCAGGCGTGGTGTTACTTTTAGATTGAACAAAAATGATAACTACCACAACATGAGCATACTTTCTGGTCAGAATGACTATTTGCGGGTCTGGGGTAGTGTAGCGCTTTAGACATGAGTCGGTATGTAATACCCATAGCTTTTCTTTTGTTGCTGTGTAATCATGCTGTTAGCAGAAAGTATGATTCAGATATGATACCATTGCAGACCTAAGCATGAAATTAGAGCTTAATAGCAAGATTTACTAGATCACTGGCAAGGTTCACTAGCAACAGGACAACATGAAATAGAAAAATAATTGGCGGCAAAATAGCATTGCTTTGCTAGAATCACCAAGACTACAACAGGCGAAGCATGCAACCAGTGCAAAACACTTGGTCGATTGGGATTGGACTGTGTTTAAATGCTCAGATACAAATGTAGTTTTCCAAACAGCTCTTTTCTTGATTCTGTTTGTATAAGAAATAACAAACGGTCACCAGGCATTAACAGCAAAACCAACAACTACCTTACCAAAATTTGTTTATATTACAATTATCTTGAGCTATGTTTCTGTTCAACTGTCCTCTGAATCATCTGAACATGTGATTGTTGTTTTTTCGCTGGTTTTCTTGTGATAAGAGTGCTGATTGTAAAGAACTACCAGATTAACCTACTCAAATAAGTTTGTTATATTGTTTTAGTTTTGTGTATTGGATATATTTCATATTCCATTCAACTTGAGGCACAGTAAGACAATTGAAAATAGGTAGTGTCTATATTACCGGCGATATTCCGGTGGCAACAGATCGGCTGGAGCTATTGTGCCGGCAGTTGAAGATTCAGTTACATGGCATGATGCAATACAAACAAAAAGGTCACTTTCTTAGGATAACGCTGTCCTCCTCATGGTGTAATGGTTAGGTGTTAGGGAAAAATTTTGATAAATCAAGGGAGGGCGCACAACTGCAAAGCACCATATCTTTTGAACTAGTGGTCCAATCTGGAAAAGTAAGGTATCTTTGAAAAATGGAAAAAGCCAGGAATTCTTATCTGACATCATTTTTGTGATTTGGGTAAATTTTGGGGTGATGACCTTTTGGCCTATATTTTTACCTGGAGATTGACCCTGTGGATCAAATTATAAAATTCTGATCACCATCTGATATCGTAGCCCTATTTGTTACCTACAACATATCAAACGGTGGAATACGTAAATTTTTTCGTTTTTGAGTAATAACAAATTAAAATTAGCATATGTAGACAATTTTGGTTAATTTCATGCAAATAAAATGCAAAACACGTCTTCTAAATGGCATCATTTTAGCATGCACAACCTCAATGCCAGGGTGTGGGTTACAGTTTGTTTTTAGGACATCACAGAAGGTCAAATTAACATGACAAAACTATATTCCCATGGTGAAATGACAATATTAAAAAGTTATGTACCCAATTCAATGTATACTACCTACACCATATGACAATATGAGATGTGTATTTTGATGTATGTAAAGTTGTTAACATGTCAGTATCGATGAGTAGGTTAAGTTTTTACAGTGATGTCAACCCCTGTAACCAGAAAAAAAGCATCCCACTAGTAAGAGAGGAAGATTTTAAAATGTTGGTATTGCAAAGTAAAATTTAAGTGCACCATATTAAAACGATTTGTTTCCATCATAAGGAAGAATTGCTTTAACACTTTGGCACCCGGGTGGTTTCGGCAATTTTCGCAAAAAAAACAGCAGTTTTCGGTTGCCTTACCAATGCCCTAGCTCCTCTGCTGATTGCACTAGAGAGCTGTTCAACGGCTCAAACAGATTGGCCAGTCTAGTAGATTGCACTCGAAAAAAAATTTTTGCCTGGGGGTACGGGTTTTTTGTGAGTGACATCGTAAGTGGAGGACTTTTAGGCCACCTTAGCCCACTTCGCCTGGCCCTGGACGCTAACCGTTAGGTGGTAGTATTTCGCTGAAGTTTTTACTGGAAACTAGGCTACAATCCGAGTCTTTTGATACTTTGGATGACCAGCTGGGGTTTCGGGT
>JGI24159J19872_10002922_pt1 | contig 20821 bp, 15 predicted proteins | sample Ectturendosymbi4_FD_19872 | JGI IMG/M metagenome (IMG submission 19872) | reverse complement strand
ACAGCGTTTAGTTGATAACCTTCGCTTACTAATTATGGCAAATTTAGCAAAATACTGACTTCTTACACTGAACAAATTTTTATATTTAATGTAATAAATAAGATTTATTACAGAAGACCTCGGGGCCCGTAGCAATTGGTACATTTGCTACTATTGTTAATCCGGCACTGGACCAATCTAGCTTTTCAATGATGAAAACGCATAAAAGATCACTTCACAGATCGTTCGCGTTTAAGCTAATGGTTGCTTAATGTTGTTACAGCCACAACCCTGCGTCATCTGAAGGGGGAGTCGAACCAAAGACCTCGGCGTAACAGCAATAACAGAGCTTTTCTCACTCGACCAGGTACACTCTACTATTGCTGCTGCGAATTCAACGTTGTATGTGGCGAATCACCACGTCACATTACTTCCCCCTTTCACAAGCTCAAGACGACCTTCAACGGGGGATTCCAGCCACCGACACGTTGGGCGCCATTTGTTACAGCCACACTCTCTCCTTTTGGGTCAGTTCTTCATAACCACTGCTAGGCCGCACTAGACCTCGGGGCAAGTGTTGAGCAAGCCATTCGATTGTCTCATCGTCCAGAACCGTCATGCCGTGAGGAGGTCATGGATTGGACATTGAAGGACAACATGGTCGACGGTTTGTTCTTCTGCGCCACACTCACAGGCTGCAGAGGCCACGTCCATTTGCACAAGCAGCCACAATGTTGCGTCGTCTTGAGCCATCTGTAGGGATAGTCGAAGCGACGACCCTCCGCGTTATAGCAATAATAGAGGATTCCCCACTCGACGAGGTTGACTCTGCCATTGCCGCTGCGAACTCAACGTTATATGTGGCGAATCACCAAGCTACAAACAACATACTGTATAACAACAAAATCTTTTGATATAAGCCTACTCTTTCTTGCCAAAGGAATACATAAATTTGGAATATTTTATTCCATTGACTGCTGTAAATACCAGATATTGCGAAAACAGATCAGCTAAAAATTTTTGGGACATCACCTTGCAGTCGTAGGTTGGGCAGCACATCACTCTCGTACAGTGCTTTTAACAAAACCAACACCACCTGCATTCACCTTACCGTCGGCATGTACGAAGTCATCCCCTCCAAGCATGGGCGTTGGAAGGGGGTGCAAGGGCAGTCAAGGTCCCTTCCTGGATTTTGAAATTTTTCTAATTCTTAGCAAAACAAGGTTTTCTTGGTTTCGAGAGGGAAAAATGAAATGTCTACACTTCTGACCCCCACGCATTCAAGTTGAAGACATCGGTGATGAAGCCTTTTAGTTTACTCTCTCACAGCAACAAACAACAGCAATGTACTAAACTAAGATTGGAACTTCTTGACTTCATTTTTCAGTTGGTTTGATCCCGACTTCACACCTTATCTGAGAATTAAATCTATTATACCGAGGTGTGGATTATATTCATTTGGTTGAGCGTGTCGGTAAGAAATGTTGCTATCATCGTCATCAGATTTTGACACCAGTAACTTGGTCGGTATATAGACCCATCTCTGGTGTGCAACAAGCCTTGAAATTTCAAACATGGTTCCACATCGTACTGTTCAACTTCAGTAGCAGGGTTACGGAGTCAGAGGTTTTTGGGTAGAGTCGGATACCTGAGAACACTAGGAGTCTGGAGTTTTTTTTATCCGACAGCGGAAGTCCAATCGATTCATTTTTTAGATCGCGCTCTTGAGTTACGAATTCTAATTCGTGCCTGTTGAAATCGTACTTTTGAAACTTTTATTGAAACAGAGAATTCTTGCTATGTACCACGATTTCCATTGATTGCCAGTAGGTACAAAATTGCTGACAGCCAAACTTCATTCACGTTATGTTAGGAGTCGGAAAATTTTTGAAAGGTCGGTGTCGGACATTTGACCTCCGACTCCGCAACCCTGGTGTTTAGCTCCTTATGTGACTGACATCACTACTTTGTAATTTCATTTCGTATCGCGCAAACGCAACAATTGACGTCAAATGTTATCACCACTGCAAGCTTCTTACACACAATCCGTTAAAGCGAGGATTTTCGCGTCGCCGACTGCCGCACACCTACACATCATAAAAATGCAAAGATCCGAATCGAATATAGTTAGTCCGGAAGACGACGACACTTCACGGAAGTCTCGCCATGCAACGAGTACAGTACTCGCCGAAGAGTTTATTTCACTGCTAATAAGAGTGATCAGCGGAACGCGTTGAGACGTTTCATAGCGGCGACGCCAAAGACAAGCTGCACGTGGATTCACGTTTGTCAGTAAATAAACTGGCCGATCGACGCTTAGTATAACGTCGAAAGGAATTTACCGGGGGTGGGGGATAGCGGATTTTTCCAGGGATGGGCAACAGTGGTGACGCTTACAACTTCATTTTACCAACTCGCAACTAAGAGAACAACCTTTTTTTACTAAAATTAAGTTTCAAAATCCAGCGGGGCCTTCGACCCCCTGCCGGCGCCCATGACAATGCATTTGCGGAAACCTTGTCAGATTCAACGGCGAAGGTCACGCCTGCCTGGTGTCAGCTGTTGTTGGTGGACCGTGACGACGTGCAGCAAGTCGCTTCGATGCGCTGGGAAGGTTCAAGCAGTCATCCCGCGTTTCCATCCGTGGCGCGAAAACTGTGCAGCAGGAACGTGCAACCCAAGCAAGCTGAACTAACTGTAACACGGTAGAATGTTGGCGACGAGTGCCTGAAAGCGATTCGTTCACTGATCGCAACAACAGCGCGCAACAGCTGAAGGCGCGCTGCGCGATTTCGAATCCTTCGACTTGCTGCAGTTTCGAGAAATTTCACGACTTCCAAAGGCGAGTTGCGAGCAAAAAACGAGCGCTTCCGTAGTTTCGAGGCGTACGAGCTGCTGTTTTTTAAGCAATACTGCGAGCGTGTAGACATCACATGTTGAGGTCCTTGCAAGTGTTAGCTTCATCAAATGACCTGAACATGAACACCGATTAAGAAAAACCAACGCGACTCTGCGTGCTAAGTTGAAGTGCGCTCCACAGTGTGTGAGTGGATGTCGCCGTAAACGATTCCATTACTTTGAGACCAAACGCACGCGGTACGTCATCAAGTTTCCGGCTCGCCGGAAACGCACGAACAACAGCTTGATTTAACGAGTAAACACACTCCTAAATGAAACGGTGCGGTAAGCTCGTGCCAACGTAACTGCCACAAAATATAAACGACGTCCTTTGGAGGGTGCGCGGGCACACAATCAAGGAGAGTGGAGGGCGCGACAACGACGCATCACGTGGTCTAGTACTTTGTCGAAATTCCGCTTCCCATGCAGCATAGCTAACCATCTGGTCAGCACTAAACAGTAGGAGTGTTTCTTTTTTGGCCCACGAACAACATCATTATCTGTTGTGATACACAGAACCGATCGTCAAAATGTCGGACTGTTTGAATTTTAATGGCACCAGTAGCTGTATGTAGGCAACGCCGACATCATTTGCCTTATATAGAAGGCTAAAGGTAAATCAGACGTAAGATAATAAGAAGACATGACGCTGATGTGTGCGAGTCTTTCAAAACGCAACAAGGATAAACGAAGTTCCATTTTCGCTTCACTCTCCTCAACTTATAATAATAATTGTTGTCGTCAACAAGGCTTGCGCTCAAACGCGCGTGTTTAGCTGGAATGCACTTATACGGCCTCTGGCTGCGCGAAAAGCAATTAAGGCGCCGAATTTACAGCTCAACTGATCTGAGATAAATTCAACCGAAGTAAAAAACTTTAGCCATCATTCGAAACCGAAACAGAGCTCATCGAGTTTCAGACCGCGACTTGTCTGGCACAGATCGCTGTTGATTAAAAAACGTGGCTGACGTTTGAAACCGCTCCCGGGGAAAGGCTGCGACAAAACGCGACGCATCCCCAACGCTCTGTACAGCGCGACAGCGATCAAACAATATATACATGCAACGACGACGATGGCGGCGAGATACATTCAAGTGTCGGCGGCGACTGGAACAAGAGAACTCGTGCAAATGGTCCACGCACACGGCGCGCGACACTCAGGTTAACGTGAGTTAAGGCCTGGAGGACTTTTGAAACGATGTATCGGTGCTGGTTGGGTCCAGTCACGTGCAACATAAACGAAGGCGCGCGAACGATGGCGCGGCGCCTTGTCTCGAGAGCCGGTGAACAAGACTTTTGGGGTGAACAATGGCCACTTTGGGTTCCAGCTAGGGGCCACTTTGGGTTCCAGCAGCTGGAGAAAAACATCCCCGCGAGGGTACCAGCGTTCCTCCGACCGTCGAACATTGCCTAAAACTCAATCCACAATTATTACTCATAAGATGCGTTTTGAATGCGGGAAGCAAATGGCCCTGGTGCGCTCATCTCGTCGAGAACATGCGCCGGAGGCGCGTGCGATCGTTGGGCGCCGCGAACAGGTCGCGACAATAGCGAACAAAGCCTTGCTCGAGCTTCTTGCTTTGTTTCGTCACGTACGAGTCGTCGCCGTTATATTCGAGCGCATTGTCGAGCAGCAAGCGCATGTCTTGCATCATCCGCTTTATGACGTCGCCGCTGCTTTGCGCGCGCTGGCGAGCGCCCTCGATGTTTTCGAGGATTTTGTTCAAGCATATCGGATTGTCGATGACGTCATAGTAGTCGGGAACCTCGGAAATGTCGACCGGATCTCTGCGCCCACAAGCGGATTATTGTCAATTGCTGGAAAGTGTGAGTTTTCTTGCAAGTAATTACGCAACAGCGAATGGCTGAAACCGACATCGCGCTGGAAATTTCGAAAAACAGCAACTGCTTTCATCGTGAGCGAAGGTCAAGTTGACCTTGACCTTCAGCAACTGCTTTCATCGTGAGCGAAGGTCAAGTTGAGTATCGAAATGTCTGATGCCACTTAATCATCGGTTACTGCGTCATTGTTAATTCTTACGCGACTTCGCCAGACTTTCGAAATTCTAGCCCTGGAGCTCTCGTGTGAACTTTATTGCTTGAATTTTTAAGGAGTGGCCGATTCGTCTAATAACGTCGCACTTATCCATGCATGACCAAACGCATTGCGTTTCTTGGTTCTCTTTCAACATCGCGAGGATTACGCACTGTCATTTTTTTGCAGCAAGCGCTGCGGTGTTGGTGACTGGTTCGTGGCATGTACCGAGAGATGCCGGAGCTGGCCGGAGGCCGCAACAGGTTCCACGGTTCACAGGCTCTGAGAGTTAATTCCACCAGCATTTTTCAAATGCGTGTTTTTGAAACCGAAAAAAAGACTGGTAAGTTGTGTCAAAATCACCGCATTTCACTTCACCCAGCAGATTTTACTACCTGAAATAATCGCTGTACTGATATCTCATGAGTTGCTCGATGATGTTGCGGCAATCGCCGATCGGATCCTCCTCCTCCTCCTCGCTTTGGTCCGACTCGTCCACAGACGCGTCCGGATCGCTGTTTCTTCCCGTATCCTCCTCATCCTCTTCGTCGCCACTGCCCTGATCTTCGTCTTCTTCTTCTTCACTGAAGTCCGAGTCGCGGATGCGGAAGTTGGTTCGCTTTCGCAAAACGCGCCTCGACGACTCTTCTGTTGTTGGTGGTGGCGGCGGCGGTGAGAGGGAAACAGAAATAAATCAAGATTGCAGGTGAGAAAAATCAAGGTTGCTGTTGGTTTGATGCAAGAACAGCGAGGCTCGACAAGCGGCTACTTGCCGAGCACGATGTTTTGAAAAGACCGCGCAATACCAAGAAACTTTAAACGACAACTATTACGAGTTTAATTTCTTCTGATGAAGCACTTCACACGATAGAATTAGGCGCGAGGCACAGGCTTCAGGATCAGACTTGAAGCTTAACGTATAAAACGAACAACTTTCACTTGCTTTTTGTTTACATGCAATCACGAGTGCTTGAACATAAAAATCATCTCGGCAAATGAGGAGATGACGACAGACGCAGCAGGCAGATAAGCTTGACTGCGAGTTAAGTTAAGTTTAAAATTTTTTCTATTTGTCCACTCATTCCTTGTTTGGTATTGAAGTCTTCCATTTGTAATTTCAGTTGTTTCTCAGTTATTGTCGCTGCAACGTTTCCTTCTTGTTGTTCTTATGTACTAATATTTTTCCGCAAACAACAACGGAAATCAACTCTTCGCCCACGGCGCACGCACTGAAGTGCGAAAAAGTCTCAAAACAAAATAAGCACACCTTTGCCCGCGGCTCCAAACCAAAAGTACGTGTCAAAGCTGTTTCAAGTCGACCTCACGTTCTTCCGTCAAAGCTACGTTGAGATTGACAAGTACTTTCGAAACCGTCCATCGCATTTTAATCCGCGTTTCGCAACAACAACAGTGTCACTGAGACTTACCCGACGCCGGCGTCTTTTTCATCTTCGCTCGAATCCGGGACGACCTTCGCTGCGCGCCGCTGTACTCGTCGCTTTCATCTGCAAAAAAACGAGGACAAAAAATTGATGCGCAACGTCGTGAGTAGGTTCCAGTCGCCTGCAACGTCACGCGTCTCGTGAAGCAGGGCGTTGTAACAAAAGTGATTAACTTTTGCGGCAATAACGTCTTGAACCACTGATAGAAACGTTTTCAGCGTCGAAGAAGCCTGTGCAACTACTCCGCGCAATCATACACGCAAAACGCGTTTTGGTGCGGCGTAAACCACAAATACAAAGACAAGATATCCAAAAGTATATAAGAAATCTTGCAAATACCGGCGTAGAAATCTTCTCAATCGAACTGTTAGGTCGACAACTGAACTCTTAACTACTATTTATTGAACAAAGCGACTTTCTAGCGCGCACGCGTTTATCAACGCTGAGACATGCATCTCCCAGGAAGAGCCACTCCTTGCAGGTCTATAGTCTTTTCTACCAGCACTACAAGGATGCTGGTCCTCCTAACACGGCGCCGGGCAAAGATTACTATCACAAGAACGGGGGCTCAGTATGGTCGGACTCGTCACAATTTAGACGTCGTCGTGCTCGTCTCACCGCTCGATTCTTCCTCCTCTTCGTCTACTTCTTCATCCTCCCGATGCTTTTCACCGTCTTCTTGCTCTTCCTCTTCTTCCTCCTCCTCATCATCATCAGAGATCACACCGTCGTTCAGATCTGCGTAGCTCTTCGGTTGCGCAGCAGTGCGTCGACTGGTCCTGCGCGCGACATTCAAATTCAAGCGATGGAGGGCGCACTTGGCGATTACAAACGCGACTGCCGGATACTACATGAATGGCTTGCCGATGAAGCTGCTCTTTGACAGAAAAACAAGAGTCCTGCAATTACGTCACAGGGAGCTTTCTGGAAAAAGACAAGACGCAGGAGTAAAATTGTCGATTCTCTCACGCAATGCGCAAAGGTTTAACGGCAAAAGGGGCAGTCATGCGTGGCGCCGGATAGCAGCAAGGCTCAGCTCAAGACCGGATCGGTTCAACCTCACCGACCCCTTTGACGCCGTCTTTCAGTTCAGGGACGAAAACGAGAGATTTTGGCGAACTGCCGCGCTTGTCCTGAACCGCGCGCGACAACGCTGAAGTTGAACAACCCACCTTCGTCGCCACGACGGTGCAAGAACGTCGCCACGACAACTCTGGAATTGAACAGTTGCTGAGAAACCCACCTTCGTTTGTACTGATACAATTCCCACTTGATGGAGCTGTTCAAGATGGCGACGAGCAGACACAGACGCGACAGCAAGGAGCTTTCCTCAACAGCGTTCCTCCAGCGGGACACGCGGCGCTCGGCCTTCGCCTGTCGAGGAAAAAAAGAACATGTGGTTCGATCGTCGGAGACTGTCTTCGGTTCCTCGCTGCTCGCCGATCGTTACGCGAGCACAAGCGTCTTGCTGGCGAAAGTTTCAACTGTTCCTAGAATGCATCCAGCAGAAGTTTTAGCAGCGTTTTAGCTGGCAGTCGCGCACGTATAATGTGGGCAGGGGCGTAACGAGGGAGGCAAGGGGAGAACAATGCCCCGAGCGGCAGGGGCGAAAATGTCCCGGGCGCCAAAAAGCCCCAACAATGTCGCAATCACTTTCTTCTGCAGAGTACATTTGCTCATCAGGTTCGAACATGGGGGAGCCGAACTTATTTCTTGCCCAGGGCGCCATCTGACATTGATGCCCCCGGGCGGTGAGCAAACTTTAATCGAACAGCGTTTCCAGCGAACTTCAATTCTGAAATTTGCAGCCGCGTCGACGGCAACAACAACAACAACAACAACAACGCGAAGTATCGCAACAAAGCGCCGACGAAAGTGATGCGTCCTCACCACAGCCAGGTTTTGGGTGCTTTCGTCCGTCGCCTGTTTCTTTTTGTCGGAGATCCCAGTCATGTATTGCTTCAGGTAGCTGCAATGTAGGTCACACAGAGGAGTTCAGACTTTTGTTCTCGCTTCAAAAAGCGCCGGAAAGCGCATTCGTTACGACGCATAAGAACTAGCACAGCCTGTAAGGAACAATCAAAAACAAAAATCGCCAAACCAAGCTTTTTACCACACTTCGTGTTGGTCTTTCATATTTTTTGAAATAAATCCAAGTGTGCGCGATAAACGTTTTAATGCGTTCAAGACGTCGGCACATTAAAATTACAAAAGCAAAAACTTGGACCACGTGGAGAAACTTAAAAATCGACGATTTCCAGAAAAAAACTCACCCGGGTGGAATCGACGAGTGGACGTCGAGCAGAACATTCGAGAAGTCGGCGGCGGACTCGGCAATATTTATGCGCTGCAGGAAGACGTCGGGCTCGGTTATGGTGGATATGCCTCCCTGGCAAGCCTCAGTCACGAGCGAGGTAAGCCGCTTGCGCAGCAGCGACGCGTGCAGCTCGCCGCCGTCGGAGGGCAGCGCGGAGCGGCGAACGGGCGCGTCCGGCGGTGGTTGCTGCATCGCTTGCTTCTTGCTCAAAGATCTGATGACACCGAAGACGGTGGTGTTAGAACCAGCACCACGCCGGCGAGCGCGTTCGTCATCGGCAAACTAACTTCGCACGGTCGGGGTTCGAACACGAGGCGTGCCTTTTGCAGCAGTTTCCGGCTCACAAAGTAAGGTGTAGAAACGTCGCTGATATTGTTATTGTACACACGTTGGACTCTGCCTCGGAGCAGCAGCCGAACACTGCAAATCACGTCGCTACAACCCACAGCAACATGGCGCAGTTCGTCATAGATTACAATAGAGAGAGGAATCGCTGTTTGACAATGAGGTGTCATTGCTGCAGCATCACTATACGTCGTTTCAACGGTTTTCACAAGATTCTGCTAAAACAGTGCAGCAAATTTCTCCGGAGAGATTATTATCAGGACTGTCAATAGATTTCTTGCGAACAGTTGGTTGAGCACGCGTCACCAAAGCTGGTGGGCTGGGCCTGAAGAGCTTGTGGCCCTTCCAGCCTCGTGCTCGGCTTTGATCGGTGGGTGCAAGGTGCTGCCATTCATTCTCNATCAGTGCAGCATTCACAGCGAAAGCAGCCGCGTGGGCCACGGCGGAAGCAAGCGGAAATGGGCGCCGCAGGCCACTCGTGACACTCCCGAAAGGAGCACAGAAACCGAGTAAATGGAACTGAAGTCAAAATCATCGCAACCAGAGTGGATTTCTCCGCTGACGCAAAACACATCTTACGAAAGTGATAGAACAACAACGATTATATCGGTCGTTACCGTCACGCACGCGCTACCGCTCGCTTACTTGACAATGCAATCGTATTTCGCTTTCAGCGCGCGGTGCAGCTTGGACTCGCGCAGGCCTCTCGTGCACAAGGACTGCATCAGCGAGTCGAGCTCTTCCTGAGTGTCGACCGACAGCCACAGGTTGTCTCCCGCGCTCGGACACGTCGTCTCCTCCTTCGATTTACGAAAGCGCGCTGCAGACCATACACAATGCGTCGTGGTCGAGTTCAGATCGATCGACAAGACGCGTCTTTCAAAAACGCGCAGTCGCTTCGAAAGAACTGATTGCTTTACATTCGGCGAATCATTTAGCAATATTATCCCGTTGCAAACCTGGAACTTGTGGGGCTGCACAACGCACAGCAGCGATCACAAGCAGAGTTATTATTGTTCGTCCGAGCGCAGGCCGCAACCAGGGGAGGCAACGGGGCGATTGAGCCCCCCAAAATTTTCAAAAACATTTTGAAACCGCCAAAAACTTTTTCAGTCGTTAGGTACACAACAATTTGCAATCATTTTGCCCCCGTCCGAAAATACCAGCTGGTTGCGTCCCTGGCCGAGCGCCAAGCTAAGGGCTGTTGTCCACAAGCGATGGATACGCAGATTGGCAGACCCGAACTCAGTGTGCATTGTGTGTGTGGGGGGGGGTGGCAGTAAACTTTTTTTTATAAGTCTCAAGCGTTAACAGGCTTTCGTAATAAGCAACAAGCAGATTAGGCCGATCGCATTACAATCCGCAAACCGGAAACCCGCTTCAGTTCTCGTGGCGTACGCGACATTTGTCACGCTTGCCCGCTGTAATGTACATTTTTGTTCTTTCCGTTGCAGAACTGCCACGTGCGAATGCCTGTATCGTCGCGTGTGTTAACACTGTTCGCCGGTGTGCCGACAGTGCTGCGTTCATTGTATTGCCATCGGACTGAGCAACCAGCAGTTTTTCCTCGAAGAAAATTCAACACTGAGCAAACGTTTGTTTTGGTGAGCATGCAATTACGCAACCATGTGGTCGCAACAGCAGTGAAGCGGTAAAAGGGCTATGGGGTACATACTGTATATATATATATATACGACAATAGATTTGTGACGTTTTGTCATATATATGGGGTATCTACGACATTAGATCTGTGGTGTTGCAAGTGCGCGAGAATGAGATTTCACTGCACAAGCAGTATCAAATGGTTTGGTGGTGCTGCATACGTCAGAAGGAACACTGGCTGACAGAGTGTTAACTCAACCGTAAAAGCAGAGGGGGTAAGTGAACGAGTTACGTCCATAGCAGTGCTTCCCAAGGGACTGTGCGGCTCCCACGAGTGCCATTTGCAATACTGAGGAAGGACCTCTAGTTGCTTACGCTTTATTTTTAGTAGGTATGCGCATAATTTTTCAATGTGTTATTAAATCTTCAGCACAATTGCTGGGTGTTCGCCTTTGAGTACAGCAAGACGCTTTATCTCTTGTGTGGAGTACCGTAAGCCTAAAGAGATTGGGAACCACTGGCCTTGTAGGATGTCCTTAGACCGATAAACGCAGGCCATTGGACTATGACAATAATGAGCATTTAACATAAATTTCATAGTCCCTAAAAGTTAAAAACCTTTGAATCGTTAACTTGGGGTTACTGTTCGTTCTCAAACAGGTGATATAGCTAGCGCCACTTGAATTGAAAACAACTGACCTTTCGCAAGTTGCTACAACAGAAAACATTTGATTCGCAGGTCATAGAAATACAGCAAAAATCGCACTTTCGCAAAATTTCGGGTCAGCGCTGCATTTGTTACCTTTTTTAGGAGTGGCAAGTTGGGACAATGGAATGTCTTCATCGTCCGAGTTCGGCGCAGCCTTCAGCGGAGAAACTATCAAAACAAGGAAAACCTACAGCAGCGTTTCTTAAAACATTCGTCGGTAACGGGCCCCGAGTACATCCTTAAGAAACGTTGAAAGAAATATTCGCAATTTGGTTTTAATCATCACAGTGGTGTCTGCAAAGCCTACTAACCCTTTAAATCACATTGACGAACCCCTTTGGGGTTCACTGACCCAGGTTAAGAACCGCGGGTCTACAGGTAGTTTCGTTAAAGCATAAGTCGCTTCGCGACATAAAACTTCCAACGTCGGAGAAAACTGTACTACCGCGGAATGCCAAATCCCAACAGCCATATCAACGAAAAATCACGTCAACTGAGATTTTTAAACGGCACGTGGGAACAAGACGACATAACAACACAGCGCCAAGCAAAATGCAACTCACTGGGCTTTCCTGGGGCTTTCACCGAAGCCTTGCGAGGGGTGCTCGGTTCTTTGGTTGCCAGGTCGGGCATGGTCGAATAAGTGAAGCACTCGCCGGCCCAGCCTTTTTCGACGTAGAAGCCCGGCGCGCCGTCGCAGAACAACCAATACCTGCAACAGTAGCGTACAATCACGATCTCGTTGGGCATGATAACCGCTCCAGCCTGGGGGAGACATGTCGCTTCACAAAGAGAACACACCGGGCAGGATCGCATCCAACGGACGCATCATTTAAAATAACTTGTATTAGCCCCTATGAGCAGCAACGCTCTTGTCTTTCTAACCTGTCGTGGTTGCGGTCGGTACCGAGCGGCGTGCACCTGCGCACGGCTCGCGCGTAAGCTCGCGATTCCGCCAACATCCGGGACGTTCTCTCTGCTTCCTGGACGCGTTTCTCCTCTTGGTAGATGCGATCCCGCTGCTCGCGCTCCTTCCTCTTTCGGGCTTCTTCCTCCTGGCGGTGCCGTTCGGTCAGGACACGGCGACTCTTGACTCTGAGCGCGCGTTTTCGAAGGTGAGAATGAAGCGCATAATAACACAGCAACAGCAAATATACACAGCAACAGAAAAAAACGCGGTTTGCAAAGCGACGGATAATCGAAAAACTCTTAATTTATAAGAGTCTTGTTATAAAAACCCTTTATTTGTAACTTATTTATTTATACTTATTTATAAGAGTTTACAACAAATTCTTGTTTCATAGTGATCGCTCTTGATTTGTAGTGCGTGATTTATGGCAAAGTTGCATCAACGGCAAATTGTTTAGTATTTCACATTGGGGGTAATGGCACAAGATAAACGGCACTCCTATGTAATGACATTTTTCGTGCAGCCCGCCGTCGGTGAACAAGATTTTTATCTCCTCGCCACGAACGACGTACCTGCTGACAAGATCGATATTTTCCAATTTATCTCCGTCTTCCTCGGCGGGCGAGTTCGGGACGGTTTTGTCATCCTCCTCTGCCTTTTCCGCCTTTTTGATCTGAGAGGCAAGATGCGGTTATTCGCTGCCACGAAACGTACGGAAGAGACCACACAGCGAACGCTGGAAACGCCTTCGCAGGACAAGTCTACCACAAGTAAAGTCCTCCCAATTGCTAGTCTAGCGACATTAAATTGCGCAGTAGAAAAACGTCTGCAGCCATGTCGAAATAAAGGCCGTAAAAATAAGCTTGTGTCCGTCATTGCTGCTGCGAGTAACCAGCTTTTGTCTTGGATATTCAAGCGTAGCAATGAAAGATATAGCAATCTCGCACACGTATGACTCGTCAGCATCCGATAGAGCATGGACAAAGCAGTGAATGGCGAGCATCTTGCTGATGGCGCCATTCACTCGCAACCGTCGCAGAAAGCTGACTTAAGGGCGTGTGCGGCGCTTAAATGAACAATAAGGTAACAGTCGCGGAACTTGGTGCAGCAGGCGAAGAAATTAATGCGCCTCAATTGTTTGTCGTACAAAACGTCTGTGTAGGGCATAAAACAACAGCGACAATTCATTTTTTTCTACACAATCAGCGTGCATTGCTCTGCAGTACCAAAAAATCTTCAGAATTTTTACTACCACAAGATGCTCATATTTTACCCGAAAGAAGTTACAACAGTACCAGATGTTGAAAATCTAGTTGTCGCGAAGAGCTGCACGCTCCAGCGCAAAAACCTTCACAGCACCTGCGCGTTTTGCTTCATCTCCTTTGTTTGCCTGACCACCTTGTGCCAGGCAGACGCCGCCTTCTGCGTGGCCTGCTCCATGTGCAACTGAACGGCGTACGTGTTCATCACGCGATAGACCAGCGCCGCCAGGACCTCGATCTGCTCGCACGGCTCGAGGTCGTAGATCTCGGATTCGAAGAGACGCCGGGAGGCCTGCGACCGTTACATGGCGCTGCTGAGCTTTCGAGAAGCACTGGCGTTCGTGGCAAACGCTCCAGTGTCAGTCAAATAGTGGTGAACGTTTTAAACCAGTCGTTCTTAACCTTTTCTTTGTCACGCCTCCCTTAAGTAAGTGTCCTTTGCTTCAAGCCCCACTCACTTTAAATAACTGAATTGGACGGAACACTTTTCTGTTCAAAAGCTTTCCATGTTGTAGAGCGCGCAATGGTTCGCGCGCCCCTGGCGAGGCGTGCCACCCGGCTAAGAACCACTGTTTTAAACGGTTTCACAAAGCGAAGCGATGCAAGGACGACGGACTAGATGACAAAAAATGTTGTTTAGAACGGCAACCATGCCGTGAATCAACAGAGAACGGATCACAATTACCTGTGATTCAGATAGCTTTTAAGGAAACAACTTGCGCGCAGTACGCTTTAAGCGTTCACATATAGCCAGGTTCCTCGTTAACAAGCGCTAGTGGGAAACACTTTCTCGAACAAAGGCAGACAACCAAGATCGATGTCGCACTACTACACAACTCGAACAAAATAACTCATCCACTCCAAGGAAATCCAGTCGACGAGGCAACTGCAACATCAGCAATCACGCGTTACAAACCGATGGACCAAGACCGACGTCACATCTCGCCGGCGCCCAGTCTTCTTCGCCATTCCTGCTCTCATCCAAGTCGTCGTCGTGTTGACGAAGACAGATGCGAGTAAGCTCGCAGCAGACGTCGGGAGCGATCTGAATCTGAAACGCAGGAGCGATTTGACGTCCGGTCATTCCCAGCTCTTTGAGTTGAGCATTATCCGACACACAGACTTAGACCGAAGCTCAACAAACAACGATATACAAAAGACTGCTCGAAACTAACAGCGGCCAGGACCGCGTCGTTTTTCGCGCAGCACATTTAACGATTTGTGGTAAGCAGCAAAACAAACACCCAAGTCACACCCACAGTTAAGATCACCTGGCTTAGCTTGAAATCAAGCTCCGAATAGTCCTTGGCAATGTCGTCGGCTAACAAAGTTTGCAGCAGCGAAATGATGATTCGACTTGTCAATCCAAACCTGTTGTCCCAAGCAAACTTTCAGTCGTAAATGCACATTGGTGGTTGCTGCAGCATTCCCCGGTTGCTCGCGCAAAAATGTACGATAAGGAAACACGGATGTGGCGTCGAGCGAGTTTGCAGTCGGATTCCTTTTACAAGCTCTTTGAAGTTCGTTTACTCAGCTGACACGCATTAGAAGTGTAAAATGTCGAATTATAAATGGAATGCCGAAATTATTATCAGAAGAGAAAAAGCGGCAGGAAGCCACGATGACATACGTCATGACAGGCACGAAAATATGTCGATTGTCGACTGTTGTCATCACTCAGTACATACCATGCAGTGCAAAGCATGTTATTTCGCAAGGTTCTATACCCTGCAAAAGCGTGATATCATTGGGTGGTTGGAAAATTCGAACGAAACTAAGATTCAAAATCACCCTTTGCTTCCGGTGGTGACGGCATCCGTTACAGCCTCTGTCGTAAATTGCTTTGGGAAGGATGAGTCCCTCGGCGCAAGCAGTGCGTGGTACGCGTAGAGAAACTCGCATATCATGACCACATCGCCGAAAACGCGGTTGGGGAGCCCGTCTGGCAAGCAGACCAATTTGAGCTTGGGCAGTGATCTGCGCAAGAAAATCAATACTTTTTCGAGGGGAGTTCGCGGACAAGCTTAGCTGCAGCAGCAGCCTTTCGATGACTGACGTTTCCGTCAAATAATTAACAACTTTTGCATTTCTCGACTCCAACCTGCCGACGTGTAGTTTTTCATCAACTGATTAGGAGTTGGAAATTGCGGCAGGACCCACTTCGGTTATTTTTTCAAGCAAAAATTTGTTTCTCATTTAATTGCAACATTTAAGACAAGTCATGGGAAACACTTGCTGCCGATCGCACCAGATGGCGTGCCTCCCTGAGTTATGGTTATTCATTCATTGTCAGTTATGGTTATTCATTGTCTCCACTTCAAATAAAAACAACGTATAAAATCGGTACTAACTTCGCTTTTCCGGTCCTGACCAGGTCCTGGTCCTCGAACTGCTCCGAGACGTTCTCCCGACCTTTCAACTTTTTTCTGCGTTCTTTCATGAACTGGCGACGCTCCTCCTTAGACATCGATTCGTATTTTTTCTTAAATTCGATCATTTCCAACCGCTTTATGACGTCGTCTTTTACTTCCGGCGGCAGGTTGGAAAGTTGCTTTTTGTTTAAAATTTTGCACGCCCTGAAAAAATGCCAAGAACAGTAACGCGACTGTCCCACATTTGCGACAGCACGAGAAGGTTCGTAATCGTGGATTTTCAAGAGATTTACACGAAGTCGTTTCTGTCACGGAGCGCGAAAGACTTCAGGCAACCGCAGTTTTGGGAAGAAATTCAAGTGGTGGAGTTTTGGGTGAGAATTTACTTTTTTTTGCAACAGCATGAGCGCACCAGAAGATTTTTACTGCCACACCGAAAAAACAGCTTTGACCCGCGTCGCTGAGTCGATGCGTTTCAAGTTGTGCGCTGTTTGTCACAAACGGTTGCGGCAACTGCCTTGGCAGCACGGGCTCCACACAAGTTATTAATTCCTGCACTCAACTGCGATTTTTTCTACTCAGAGGAGCTTTGTATTTAAACAATAAGTACCGAAGCCGCTAAACATCAACACAAAGTCGCCAACTTACGACAATCAATGCCAGCTTACGTGGTGAGGGTTAATTTGTACTTGTGACTGCGGAAAACCTTTTCTTTCTTCAAAGACATCAGCTGTCGAACAATAATCGGCTGCGGCAACTTCCTNGGAATCAGCTTGCCGCCGTTTTGGATGGACAGGCGCGATTTGGAAGGTGTCCGGGAGGTCAAGAGCTTGACGCCTCCTTTCTTGGTCATCTCAAGCAGCGTCGCCTGTTTCTTTTTGCGCGGCGACGAGTTCTTTCTTGAAGACGACGGCTTGCTTTTGACTGGCAAGTTGTCGTTGACCACAATGCAATTCGCTGCCTTGCCGCTTTCGCGCGGCACATCTGCATCTTCGTCTTTTATGTAATCGACCAGCTTCGGCACCATCGCTTTCTTCAGGAAGACGTCCATCGCGCCGAGCATCTTCTTTTTCGCTTTAGACTTACTGCTGTCCAGTTTCAATCGCTTCTTCGGAGACGGCGATTCACCGTTTGACTTGCGCTTGACAACGGTCGGCTTTAGTGTGAGCGAAGCGGTTTCGTCAGCTGGGTTTGAGTCTTTGTCGCTGCTGTTCCCGTTCACCATCCCGTTGGCGCGGGGAGGCTCAGGAACGACTGCAGGCACTTTGGGCTTGCTCGTCTCTTTTGCGTACTGCTCAGGCGTCACAGTGGTCAGCAGCAGCATGCGTGCCTCTTCGCTGACAGGGATCAGGCGTTTCAGTTCATGCCGAAGCACCTGGTCAGGAAAAGCACGTCTTGAAAGTGCAAAGAGTTACTGTGACGGATTTTGAAAAAAAACAAGTTTAAACTATGATTCAGGGTTGCGGAGGCGGTGCCGGAGTCGTAGGNTTTTGTGTGGAGTCGGATTCCTAACAACACTAGGAGTCGGACTTTTTTGTCCGACTCCGGATGTCCAGTCGGATCATCTTTTAAATCACACCCNTAAGTTNGGAATTCCTGTTGAAATGGCACAATTTCTGTTGAAACTTTTGTTGAAACAGATTTCTCTGCACCAGGATTTCCATTCATTTTGACAGCCAAACTTCATTCTCTCTATGTTAAGGAGTTGAGTCCAAAATTTTGGAAAGGTCGGAGTTGGAGTCGAATATTTTATCTCCGAATCCGCAACCCTGCTATGATTCGCCGTCGACTTGCAGGCAGATCAAAACAACGAACTACTATCATTATTCTGTTTGACAGTTCAACAACACATCAACTCTTTAACATTTTGCGATTGATATTCCACAGCAGCGAATGAAATAACCAAAGAAGTTACAAGCGAAAGAAGGGTGCCTTCTCGATAACACATTGTCGCAAACTACTCGCACACGTGCAATTCCTTGTTGCATCGTTTAAAAAAAACAACTATCTTCGGTACCGAACGACTACAGCGCAAAGTATGACTTCATTTGTACGCAGCAAGTACGACATAATGGTAACGTTTCTAAGCCTTTTCAATTGAATCAGCAAGCCGCTAGTGAAAATTAGATAACATGGAGAAGGCAAATAACGGGAGTGAACCTCACCAAGTCTTCACGGACGAGCCAAGGCATCCTTTCGGCGCCGGCACAGGGACGGAACGCATTCGCTCTGATGAACAGACGCAGAAGCTCTCGGGTTGGAAGCTTTCCTGTTCGGCGGAGATGTTCACAAGGAACTCGACTGACGATCTGTCCAGGGCCCACCAAGAAAACACGTTTGGGTATAAAGTGCTGATGTTTCAAAGCGATTTCAACGGCTTAGTTTCAACAATATTTCGCCACTTCCAAAAGGTGGTAATGTTGACGTGGGACGTTGTTATTCTAGGCCAGCAGCGTTACGATCTCGCTGCGCGGGTAAAATGCCCGCTATGTCCTGAAAACACGAAAATGGTTTCTACTGCATTAAACGCTGCGGCGTACTTTCCTCGGGGGTAATTGTGCTTTTTTGTTAAAGTCGCATTTCCAGGGAGTCGTTGCTTGTGCCACAGTTTGATGCACAAGTCGAAGTCTTCCAGTGCATGCTCAACATCACCATGGAAACACGATTCACACAAAATTCAAATCAAACAGCACAGCGGCGCTAAAATGCAAAGCATTAGGAACACCATAGTATCACCAGAGGAATTGGGTTCAGTGGAACGGACAAAAATAACAGCAACTGGAAGCCATTCTGGGTCACACACAGCAGACAACAGAGACGCATATTTACAAAAAACAGCCATATTCACAGGCGGTAAGATCGCACCTTGTTTTCATCGCTCAACAAGATGTCATATTGATACGGCAAAAGAGAAAATCGTTTTCCTTTGGATCGTGACGGATTCTGAAAGATCGAGCTCGAGCACCTCGGTGACCGTCTCATGTCTGGAAAAGATTTCATTTAACTGAAGAGACGGACGGGAAAAATACTTCGCATTAAAAAATCATACAGTAGCAACAAAACACCCGAAATACGTGTTTTTGACGTTCTACAAGCGTGGATCAAGTGCATAGACCTATTAATCTGTTTCAGAAAGACCGATATTATTTTGCTCGGAGACAACCCGCACAGCATCAATATTAATATAAGCTGATCCAAAAACCTCCTCTCCTGTGATCAGAACCTCCTCTCCTGTGGTAGGGCAGGAGAGGAGGTTCTGATCATAAACACGGAATACACGTACGCCAGTAGTTATCAAACGAGTGGCTGAAAGCTATGCAAAGATTTGGTACCAAGTTTCGCTAGTACAACGTATAAAAAGAGTTAAATAAGCTGCATCTAGTCGTAAAAANCTAACACCGAGTTCAACACACTAAGTTGAAAAGACTCCAAACGATAAGCGAAAAAAGCTCTCATCAAAACTAAAGGNTTGGAATTTAGTNATACTGANAAATATATTTCTTTACAGTACTGTCAAATCTGAAGCGAGAGTACGAAATGCACCCAAAAACTACTTTACATAGGAAAGGTACATTCGTCAAGATAGGCTTTGCCAGTCGACTTGTAACTACCGGCAATTTGCCTTCAGCGCATACGAAAATCAAAAGACTCGCACTTCAGAACGTACACACAGTATGAAAATAAAACATCTTCAATGCACCGACCAAACAAATCAGTAACCTCTTTAGTCATTCGTCTCCGTCTGCTGCTAAACTAAAATCAAAGCAAGACGCACACTTAAAGCAATCGCGAAGACGACGGGCAAGCGTTTTTGCAACTGGCCCGAAGGTGACCGCAAAGACGAGTCGAAAAAATTGCGGTTGAGAGAATTCGCATGGATTTTCGTCTAGCTCAGGGGTTCCCAAACTGGGGTACATGTACCCCTAGGGGTACATTTGCCTATCTGAAGGGGTACATTTAAGATTAGCAATAGAAAGGAAAAATATGTTTATACATTATTCATTTCAAATTATTTATACATATTAATTTGTCTGAACCGTTGCATTTTACTAATCAGGTTGGAAAAGCGGGAGTATTGAGTCCATACTTGTTTGCTGTGTATTTAGATGATTTACTTCTTGAACTAAACAACATTAAAGCTGAGTGTTACATGGTTGAAATCTTATTGAACTACTTGATGTTTGCTGATGGTATTTGTGTGTTATGACCAAGTATACATGGGTTGCAAAGTATGCTAGATGTGTGTCAGCGTCAGGCTTATGCAGAATCGCATGAGATTATTTTCAACTGCAGCACAACTGTTTGTATGACGTTTAAGGCTAAGACGGCGAAAAGCACGGTCATCTCGTTGCTGGCACTGGGTGTACAAAGAGTAAAATATGTTAGCCACTACAGAGATTTGGGGATTGTACGAGATATTGAGCTTTCAGATGACAAAAATATTCAGACACAACTGCAATGTCAAAACCTTATTTTTCCCGATGTTCGAACGCAGTGAAACATGTACTTTTTTGTTCCTTCTGTACGCCCATGTATGCATCACAATTATGGTGTGATTTCAGGAAGGCATACTTCCACAGATTGTTTGGGGCTTATAACTTTGGTTGAAGGGCACTGTACAACATGCCGTTGCGAGCGAGTGTTAGTAGTCATCAAGTTCATTATAACATTCCTACCTTTGAGGCTTTATTGAGATAAAATGTGTACCTGTTTCTCGAAAGACGCAGAAAGTCTAACGCATGGCTGCGCGCTTTGATGCAGTCAGATTGTTTATATTCGTACTTATTATTTTAATATAACCGCATTTTACTTTGTGACTGAAGTGCCGGCCTTTCCATTGTTAGTTTGAGGGCGTGTGTACTGTGCAGGCCACAACGCATTCGTGCTTCACTTGGCATTGGCCAGGGTTGGACTCTATTTCTTAACATGCGATTTTCGTGTCCTACTCTG
>JGI24159J19872_10002921_pt1 | contig 20821 bp, 16 predicted proteins | sample Ectturendosymbi4_FD_19872 | JGI IMG/M metagenome (IMG submission 19872) | reverse complement strand
TTTGTTTGTGTATCAACTCAAATAAACAACAGTCAATAAAGACAAAACCAATTGTGTTCACTGTCGTTAGAATATTTAAAGAGGTATCAGAAGTAGGTCAGACGGTTAAAGCAAGTCATAAGACTTGTGAAAACTGTCTGGGATATGGGAATGAAGCGAACCCACCCGTAGGAATTCTACCCTAACCAAAAACGACCTTTTTAGTTTTAACATAAGCCCAAAAACTTTCCGTTACAAGTGCCATGCAGTTTGAAAAAAAGCAATCCGCAAAACAGAAGTCAGCAAAACACAAGCCCAAAAAACAAGCAAATTTTAATCAAAACAAGCCCAAAAACAAGCAACCCGCAAGTCTTAAAAAAACCGCAAATCCACAAAAAACAAGCCACAATTCGCTGGAAAACCGCAAGGTTGACAACACTGGTTTGAAAAAGAAAAATATTTGAGGTCTAAGATTGGATCTGGAATCATCGAACACGGATCTGAAATCAAAAATTTTGGAACTGGTGCGGAATGTTAAGCGAAATATCTGATTCGCGAAATTTCTGACTTCACGCTATGTGCGCATACAAAAGTGATATCCTACATATTAAATACGCTGAGAAAACTTATTATTAGGGGTTTGGATTTAGTGTTTAGGTAAGTGTGTCGGCTTAGGGTTAGGTTAGAAAGGGTTAGAAAAATATAAATGATTGAGGTCCAAGACTAAGTCCAATATTTTTCAGTGTTTAAACTTATTCCCGTGCTGTATCTTGTTGTGGGTATCTGACGTCTTACCAAAAACACAACACACATCAAAAAAGTAATTGCTAAACTTGATTGCTTTACTCTGAGAAGTAAAATAACTGACAAACAATAATAGGTCAGAAATTTCGCTTGTCACCGGCCACCTCTGCTCTGACGTCCACGTATTTTTCTGCAAACCTCGCTTGCGTTTTTGCAAGAGGTCGTTGAAACAGTGTACAGAACCGACTTCCCTTTCTTTGTTGTTGCGTATGTGGTGTAACAGTCGTTGTCGCATTTACCGTGTTTCTGGAAAATAACGTGGTGTAATTCGCGATGTGTGCTGCTGCAATAATTGAAGTAGCGTGTGACAACTAATAAGAAAACTTGAAGTGTTTACTGAGATAAGCTATGAGGGGTGTAAACCGTTTCTGTCGCCAGAATGATGATAATCGATCATCATGATCAGATAGAAAATTGAAAGATGAAGAATAGGCTAGTAAGAGGATAATGAAAACAAGACAGGAAAATGGTAATACAGTAGAATTTGCCTAATTTGTCACCTCAAGGGGATTAGAAAAAAGTGACGAATTAGACGAAGTGATGCATGAATTACGCAAACGGCCACTGGTGAAAACTCTATCATAGAAGCTTGTATACTTTATCATAGTAGCTCATAGTGCTCTTATTTGCAGTGAAATACAAGTTTATGACGTTATGTTTGAATACAACAATTTATTCCTCTGCTGTATTATCTGGACTCCTCCATCCATTCAATCAATCACCTTTGCTTTTAAATCTCTAATAAACTTTTCCGCGTTTTCTCACAATGGGGAGTTGGGTCGCGCTTCACACCTTGTGTATAAATTTGATAAACAAATTGCAAGGTGCAACAATTCTCATATAAACAAAAGATCCTTAATTTGTTTGAATTTCCACACGTACTCTACTAGCCGGTAGTTAGACATCTAAAGCGAAACTGCAAATGACGAATTAGATAACCAAAACGCTTCTCAGGGATAGAAAGAGGTGACGAACGAATTATGTGAATTCACGAATTAAACGATGGCGAATAAGACGAGTTCTACTGTACAATGAATAGTACAGAAGCACAAATATTAAATGTTGAATCAAATGCATGATGATAAACATGATTAACACAACAACAGATGCATGATGGTAGGCAAGCAATCTCTTGCGTTCTTCTCTTGTCATATTCTGTTTTTCATATGTCTGATATATTGTTGCTCTGAGGTTTTGTAATCAAGAATAACTTCTTGATTGTATATTTTGTCTCTTAGTTTAGCGGTGATCTGAGTAGAGTAATTGTATTTTGTCTTGGCTGTTTCTTGAGGATTGGTTAGACCTAGCCCAACATGCCTTAGGGCAAGAGCAAGTATTTATCTTTCTGCATCACTTACCCCTTGTCCTTCAAGAGCAGGAATCAATTGACATCTGGTGGCGTTTTCCAGTGGTTCAAATAATTCACTCATGTCCAGTAGGCAGTAAGCTACTGTTCTTTGAAAATGGTCCATCTAGAGCATGATCCTTCAGTGAATACTGAGTATGCTGATTGAGGATCATCTTCAAGCCTTGTGCATAATTTTAAAGCATCTGAATGTTTTTTACCCAATCCTCAACCTTGTTTTTAATGTATTTTCCCTGAATGATTCTGTCCCAATTACCGATCCAATGTGGTTTTTACCTTGGTCTGTGATTTTGATTTTGTCTCTGAAGAGTTTTTGTGTGGATTGTGTTAAACTACTGTTTTTTATTATGAGGATGATGGTCTTTGCAGGTTTTGGGCAGTACATTACTGAGTACCCAAAGTCTGGTCCCTTATGGGCCTTTAGGTATTCCCACCATTTTCTCACGCCTGACTGCAGAGCTATCGTCCGCATATCATACCTGTTTCACTTCATCATTTGCAATTTCATTGTTTAGTGCTTGTATGAATGGTCATGTGGATAAGGCATACAGTGCCATTGCTTCATTGTCACCTTGTGTCACACCTTTCCTGTGACAGTATGTGGTTCCCATTTTGCAGATACAGCATGGTGGGTGTGTACATATACCTATTGTGTAGGTATATGTACATGGGGGTACACAGTCTTTTGATGTTTTCGGGGCTTCTGTGGAGTTTGTTAAATGCATTGTCTGCATCCACTAACAGCAAGCATTCACTGTATTCTTCTTCGTAACTTTTCCTTACAGCATGTATTGCTGCTTCTGTGCTTGATTCGAGTCCTGCACATGTCTGTAGTGTTCCCGCTGCGCAGATGATGTCTTCCTTTAGCAGTCCTGTGCTGGGTGAAGAGTTGAAGTATGTACAGATGAGCAGGTGAAGCATGTGGATAGATGAGAGAAGTCAGCAACAATAAGGGTTATGAGGCAGAGAGCAATGCAAAAAACACGATAATTCAACCTTACAGAAATAGTGGGACTAGGAATTACACTGAAGGCAATGTCTCTGAGATCCTTGAGGCAAATATCATTGTTTGCTTCGAAAACCTCATATTGCAGCAAGGGTGCTCCTTAAAACTTAGGCAAATCTGAGCTTTGTTCTAATGTAAGTCATGACAAATGCACCCTGGCTCCCTACATTTTTCAGCTATTTTTTGGCAGTGGCTATAGGTCTGCCAGTGAACCTTCATATTTGAAAACGTATCCATCTGTCACTTGTAACATGACACTAATGCATGACGAGTTTGCAATGGACTGCAGAAGTAGGTTTTGTAGCAACGTATTATACCTAAACCCTAACTTTAACCCTAAACCTTAAATCTAACTCCTAAGCCCAAACTATAAATCTGAACAAAAAATTTGGAAACTTTTGAAAAAAGTAAAGAAAAACTTGTCCCATGAAACATGCAACTACTACCACTGAAACGAAAGTTGCCAAGGTGATAGCTGAACCAAAAACCATTCGCACAGCAGACGTAAACACATATGCTACACTACCACAATGGTGCTGCTGAAGTGACAAACTCAGTGTTTTATTTGAACCGTGTCATATGTGGCAGACCTATATAGCCACTTACATTTTTTAGTCAGTCTTTTGTTAATTCTGGTGCCATCCCACCACTTGTTGACTTCCTTCAACAATCTTGTGGTTGTTTTGCTAATGACTGCCGTAGGCATGCGGAAACACCTACTGGCCTAATGCCATTATCTTTTGTATTTAATAGGACAAGCCTGCATGGAGAGTTGATATATAATGGTGTGGAATAATATCTATCGTGGTGATTTCATCAGCTAGTTGGTGATTTCGTCAGCTAGTTTTCGAAAATGGGTGCCATATGATTTTGAACAAATCATTTATCTCCAAGTTTCCATGTCAGTTTGTGTTAGTCCTCCATACACCGATGAGCTTCTTGCACTAGATGCAATTTCATTTTGAGTTATGTCTTCAAAGATGACATTCTCTGTGTTTGTTTCAGGGGTAGAAGTTATAGCAGGTTGTTTTATTTCCGCTGTTTTTGGATGTTTTGCTTTTAGCTTCTTTATAATGTCTTCAGTAATCTCATGTTTTCCATAAATGTCATTGGCAATATCCAGTAATCTAAGGTCTTTTTTCACTTGTTGTTGTAGCATTAATCTACAGAAGGCTTTCTTGTCTTATTGTTTTTTGTTTTTGGCCTATTTGTTAGGTCTTGTTTGAATAGCTTCACACTCTGAGATCAGTTCTTGTGGCTTTCTGTGATTCTACCATTCTAGTCTCTTGAAGTATTTGACATGTTCTCTATTTTTTGATTTGAATGATGGCTTCTAGAATACTAGTAGAAAAAATACTTGTGGCATGTGGAATGCTACTGGCTCCCATTTTTTGCTTCAGTTGAAGAGACCTATAAGATGAGACACTTCAACAATTAGTTTTTTCAGTGTTTCCTTTTGGGATTTGCATGTACCATATTTTTCGTACCATAAGGCGCACTTAAAATCCTTTAATTTTTTCAAAAATTGAAAGTGCACCTTATGCAGTGAGTCTAATGTATGAACCTGGTTGTGCTTTCTCATCTAGAACCAATTGTATGTGGTAAACGGTGCTATTTATTTAATTGCTAGTTGCAATTTTTTTGCAAACAGACCACCGTGTTATGTAATAAACCAACAACAATCGCAATGAACAGCATCTAAGAGTAGCTACTAGCTAGCACATACCAGAGATGGTATTACTCCATGGGACTCTTGACTACATTGGTGCACACGGAATCAAACACGCGCACAACTTTTTATTTTATTCTATTCGTGTCTAGCGGATTAGATGTGTGACAGATTAAACTCTTAGAGACGACTCCGACACTCGAGAGTTATTGGGAAAGAGTTAAATACAGTTTAAATTATCTCAGTTTTGCTTCATTTAATGCGCCTTAAGTATGAAAAAAGAATAGCTGGCATTCAATTTTTGATACTGCACCTTATAATCCGGTGCGCCTTATGGTCCCGAAAACACGATAATTTTTTTCAATCTTGAGAGTTTTTCCATATGCCCAATTGAGACCTTTAATTTCCTTTGTCATCTTGTCACATGCTATAGACATTTCTTTTGAATGAATCCCTTATCCTGATCCTAGCAACGTTGGCAGAACCATTTCAACGTATTATCTCTTGAATTGTCTTTGGAATATATTTTATATTGATCTTGCGGAATTCTCACGCAGCTGCAGTGGTACCATTTTGAGCACCCTCTATCACTAAGGCCTCATAACAATCGGTTTTAATTTACTTACAAACTCCACATTCACTCATCCCAGATGCCTCAGCACTCTTTGAGAATGTCAGACAAGAAGCTTTATTTAGTCTGCATTATTTGGAAGGTGAGCCTATTATATCCCTGAAACGTATTCAAATAGAACGAGGAGTTTGCTTATATCCAGTGTGATAAAAAATTGGATGTAACCGTCTATGATCAGTGCCATTGAAATTTTTCACTTGACTTTAGTGCTAAAACTAGTGGTATTACAGGTACTGACTACAGTAAAGTACAGATAGGCTAACAGGTATTGTTACAACCTCTCCGCTAGTGATGTGCTGAATGCACGGTTCGACACAAACAGAATGTGCGCGAAGAACAACACTGACATATATGAGGCGCAAGCAACAATAGAGTGATCTTGGTGAGTGACCTCAAATAATGATTGTGAAGCTTGTGAACCGTTGATAGTACTTGCTAATGGTGACAACGAGAGTGATCTTGTCGGGTGAACTATATTGTTTCTTGCTGCCACAGTGCGAAGCTTTGCGCATAAGTCGCTCAGGTTTTCCGATCGCAACAGTATCACACATGTTACAGGTTCATTCACATTGGATACCACTACATAGGGCTGTGTTTCCAAATAAAAAACAGAGTTTGTAGGGCCTTAGACGTAGAGATGAACGTATTTAGGTTTTTCAAATTCAAGTCCAATCCAATAATTTCATTTCAAAATCCAAATCCTGTATTAATAAAATTTTACCAGTCGTGTTCTGCCAAAGGGAAAGTAAACTTAGCGCAGTATTTGCCTCAGGTGGCAATATAGACATCATCACAAGGTTAACTTATGCTCTGCCTTTTGCTCACAACACTACTTGCATCAAATGCAATGAGAAGCTCAGTTATAGTACGAAGTGTAATACATCAAATCAGGCAGATAAGTCGCCAGGCACAGTATACAGCATAAGCGAATCATAAGCACTGGGTTAAACACACATAAAACACTGTACTGCAATGATTATGGGTCAAGAAAAAGGACAGAATCAATGAAAGTCACGTAAATTCCGTAACTTTGATGATATGATGCATATTAACAGAGCAGGCTTGTATCTTGCACAGCTGGTTAGTATGTCAAGAGTCAGTGCTCCAAATATAAATAGAATGTAAAATTTTGATGAATGTGAGAAACTCCACTGAAACAAAATTACAGCTTCGATGCAGTAATCTACAGTTCTAAAACAGAACTGAATGATGCAAATAAGTTAAAAACAAGATTATGAAATCCAAACCTGGTTAAACAGAATTTGTAAAATCCAATCCTAATCCATCATAAAGCTAAAAATCTTCCAGATGTAAATCCAAACCCATGTTCATCTCTGGCAGGCTATACAACAAGGTGGGTTGTACAACAGGACAGGGTGGGCCAGGGCGAGGCGTTTGATGCAAGGGCAGATTGCTTCAAAAATATTGACTTTAGCTAGCCTACAGACAATAACTGTGCTGCACAACATGGTGGACTGTTCAATGGAAGGGTTGGCTACTTGAAAAATGTAGAATTTAGCTAACCTACAGACATTTTTCTTGCTGTACAATATGACGGGCCATTCGATGTGAGGACAGGGTGCTTTGAAAATAATGGCTTTAGCTAGCCTATAGACCAATGGTGCACAACCTGCAGCCTTCGATAATGAAATTTGCGGCCATCCACATGTAACATAAAATGTGAGATTTGGTGGCTGTGCTGGCATATGTTGAAGCAAAACAAATGCAAGGCAAGAAAATCAGTCGACACGATGCATAACAATCTGGATGGTGATGTCACAAAGAGTTATAGAATGAATACGCAATTTGACATACACCGGGTAAAACCTATACTTTAATTAAACGTATCTCAGAAACATAACTCGAACTCATTGGTGGTCGTACTTCATACAAATAAAAGTGATGTGGCTGGCAATAGCAAAAGGTTTTACACCCCTGCTATAGACGTAGACCTTCATCATGCTATGCAACATATTGGGTTGTACAATGTAAGGTCGAGCTATTTTCATATGACTCTAGCTAGTCTAAAGGTGTTAATTGCACTGTAGAACTGGGCAGACTGTTCAATGCAAGGGTAGGCCGTTTTTCAAATCTTGACTTTAGCTATCTTACAGATGCTCATCACATTGTGCAACAAGGCAGGCTGCTTTAAAAAAGATGATTTTAGTCAGCCTACCGACATTGATCACATTGCAATACACGTAAATGCAATTCCTAGATGAGCAGGTTACCACCAAGCAGGTCAGTTTGTTTCAAAAGATGATTGTGATGCAAACGTCTATCACATGATGCTGAAAGGTCCAATTATTAGAATGGTTATTTGCTTTCAAAAAAAGGAACTTGTTGGGCTGAAAACATTAATCTCTTTAAAGGGAGAGATGATCATTAGACGTGTGGAATAATCAACAAACCCAGTTGCAATTGAAAACACCAATGTGTACTGCAAGTCTTTTGCCCCTTTTTTGAGCTGCCTTGGAAAAGAAATTTGTTGATATGTTGGGTGACCCTAAGGAGTGACAGTTGTTCCTTGTGTTATGGAACACGTGTTCTGTTGTCATCAACAATACAGCTTTTGTTCCATAAAAAAATTGTAAAAAAACATGGAACTGCAAGAAAAACATGAAGCTTGATACTTTGAAAAAATTCATGACTGATTTCTGTGATGTTCAGCATTATCTGCAGCATAGCCCATATGCACACAAAGCAATAAATGAACACGCAAAAATGCTAACTTTAAATCTTCTTCAGACATACTTCAAAACATGTTCTTCAACTCTGTTTTTGTGCAGACGGCAATGTAGTGCACTTGAAAGACGTTTATCACCAACTTCAGCTAGCAGGCAGTTTTTGTGGAATCACCTTCTGCATGTTACGCACAAAATTTGCTCCTCAGTCCTCATATTGTTTGTCACCCAAGGATGTGGCAACATTGCACATTGACCAATGACACATTGAGTCAGATGCTGCAAATCAAACTTGTGTTTCACTTTCTTAGAAACTAAGCAAAATATTCCATGCTTCGTGTTGCTGCATTTCCAATGCTTCAAATTTTACATCTTCAACCTTTTATGTGGACAACATGTATCATAGGTAACTCGTTGTTTTATGTGGCTGGTAAGTCACTGGGAAATGGCAAACGATTAATGATTGCAAATGAATTCACAATTGCCAGGATTCCACAAGCGTACAAATTTTCTTGCTGTGGCACATCCTTGCATACACTGAATTTCCATTCATCTACACTCATTGCAACAGTGAAGCACATCCATAATATTTTCAAAACACATGGTAAAATGTTTAAAAACCAGAAATGTTTTCTTACCATTGAACTGAGTTCTTTTAGAGTCTGCCTGACTACCAGAAAGGCGCGATTGTACATGCTGTGGCGACAATTCAAAATGCTACACATGAAGGCTCACCGAAGTCTTCCACAAAAATCTGGCCACAGTTTTTGAAACAGGAATATTAATTTCACTCAAATGAGCATCGTCAGTTCCACAGAATAAAAAAGTAAAAGCGTAAAATCTGCAAGGCAATGAATTAAAATCCTAAGTCAAATGAATTAAAATAGTAAATCACTAAAAAACTAAAGAGTTACAAGTCAGCATGCTATCATACAAAGTGTTCAAAACATTGACCTCACTGCAAAATGCTGAACTATCACCAGTGATGAAGTGCAGCACGATATCAGCGTCAGGAATTGGGAAGCAGGTTACATCCCTGCAGCAATTAGATAAGAAAATACCAAAGCCACAATGCAGAGCGAGAAACCACATATCAGGAAAACAAGCAATGACCAAAAACGCAACTACTTCTAGTTGGTATGGGGCAAAAACTTTTTTTTATATTTCTACGTCGATTTTGTGAAACCATTTATCTTCACACTCATGGAGATAGCTAGGTTTGGTTGTTCTACAAAGGTAACTTTAAAACATTGCAAAATAGGCGGTTTTTCTGTCAAATCATGGTATTTGTAAAAATGTTTTAATAGAGCTGCTTAATCATTATCAGCAGTAGCATCAAAAGAATTCCAAATGCTACGATGGGCATTCCAGCTGATGGAGAATATATTTAATGTCTGCCCAACATTGCTTACTGCAAATGGTGCAAGTAGCCAAATAAATACCGTAGTTGGTGCAATTAAGTTTCTGTTTAAGTTGAAAAGTCTTACACGGTGTAGTTTACCGTCGATGTTCTGTGGCGACCAAAATTTCCACATAGTACGCAGTTACCACATGGAGCAGATGAACCAGTCTCTGTAGTCACAACATTTCTATGCACCAGTGTTTTACAAATAGTAATGTGCAAACCAATTGTTGCTGGTCATTTGTACGTAACCATTGCATCTGGTTTCAGTTTTTTTTCTTTTTGAGTAAGTTTCAACAATGAATGGAAAGATGTTCCTCAGACCATATCATTAGCATTGTTTTTTGCTGTGGGTAGATGGAGCCTGATTTTCCAGCTAGGTGCTAATGTTGTCATGTCTTACACCATGTTCTGGGAGAAGCCAGAGTGTAAAGCTTCATTCTGAAGTCGTACAAAAGCTGGCTGATAATCTTCATCGTGTTCATTCTACCTACGCATTCTGATGGCTTCCCCAAAAACAATTGATTTGAATATTGAGCATAGCGATGCGACAGTCCACTAATGAAACACCTATGTTCAGCTGTTACTTTTACAAAGTCTTTGGTAATTAATCCATCTTTCTCGTTTGGCATAATGCAGTGGTGTACATCAAGGAATTCCACCGAACCATCAGCTTCCATTGTGCTCATCTGTCTGAACGTGAGCTCCTGGCTTGCTGATGTGAAGGCAGTTTCAAGAGTGTCTCTGATGTTTTTGTATTTTCACTCCCGAAAGACAACCAAACAATATCATCTATGAATCTTCTGAAGATTTCTGTTTTCTAAATTACAAGTGTATAAAGGTAACTGAGTGACTATCATCAGTAACTATGCCTTTATCTTGAATGTAAAAGTTGTTTTCAAATTGTGCTATCACATTACTCAGACAGCTGTTGTTTAGTTGTAATATGGCCTCCCGGACGTTGGCAGAAAACTTTCAAGTGCTCGACTGACAGCGCATTGCACATATCTCTTCTGAGGTTTGGGTATAAGCCTTGACATCTGCTGCCACAATAAACAACAGGGATTTGCTAAGCTTTTCCTGAATCACATTACTGTTTTTCGTTTGCCACATCAGCAAATCTGAAATATATATTGTCTACTGTCTTGGAAGTATTCTACTGGTTGGGCACTACAGTAAAGCACACTGATAAGTTATAAGAGATATTCCAAAAAAGTCGTCACTTGGGATGTGGTGATGCTTCCTGCAGATTGAAGTAATCTCACTGGTACGTTCTCTGCTCTCACAGCTTGCAAATCCTTTGGTTCCAATTTGTGAGTTTTAAATAAAGGATACGCATATTCCACATCATTGGACCGGAAATGTTTAGCATTTGCACCAGTAGCCTTTCTGTAAACACCATCATTAAACTTCATACCAACAGTGTGGAATAAAAATCTGTCATCAATTACTTTCGTTATATGCAGGTTAACAAGTATTTCTGTACATTTATTCCTTATGTCATCAAGGTGAGAATGGACATCTGCTTGATCCAAAGAAAATTTTCTGAACTGTTCCAACTCTTTTAACAAAATGTTCCGGTAGTCTTCATAGTTTAAAATTATTATTTATCCATCCTTGTCTGCACAACACACAACTATCACATGACTATTCATGAGCATTGATTTTTTCTAAGCCTTTTCTTTGGTTCTTAGGGAGGTTATTGTGCTTGTGAAATAGGTTTTGAACACTCTTTTTCAAATTTCTCAGCGTAGTAACAACTGCTTTGATGTATGCAACAGTACCTTCATCAAGCCGTGCTTTGTCTGGTCTAGAATGCTTTGTTATTTTGAGTTTCTTCGGTAATGTGGTTTGTTCTTCTGTTTCAACATCAAAAATAGTTTTCCATTCAACACGTCTAATATGTTGATGTGTGTTATGCCACTTGTTGTTTCCTACTTTACATCACCAGTTGGTTGTTATAAAGTTTATTTAACTATGCATCAACAATAGCATATTGTTTTGGTCCAAGCTAATATCTGATTTGTATAAAAACATAGTCTTCGCTTGTTTCAAAATTTCTTCAGTCTTCTTGTGTGAACGATTCTTTTGGTTGCTTTTCACTGACGTAGTTGTGCGGCAACTTGGCGTGCCAGTCTTTGCATTGTTAGCCTGCCTGTAACCAATTAAAGTTCTTTATGAAATTGTTTTTAGCTTGCAATTTTTGCTTGGTTGCTAAACACCGCAGGCCATCCGGCGAACTATTCCACAAAGTTGTATCACCTTTAAGTGTAGATTTTAGCCGTGGGAACTGGTCAAAAATTTTCTGCTTTTGCTGGACCAACAGCAAATCGCAGTTTATGCCTTTGTGGCAATTTGATGGCAGTAACGTGTCAGATTTATACAGCGAAACAAAATTTTTAGTTTTTCTTTTGCCTTTGCACATTTAACGCACTTTACATATGAGCCAAACCAACAAAATCTGATCAAGTTGCTTAGAAGGGGACCTATAGCAAGAACATGTCTTGATTGAAGGTTTGCAATATTCAAAAGCTAGTGCACAGCATGATTGACAAGAAATATGAAAAAATCATGGTTGATAGATTTTTTAATCAATGCAAAATTTGCTAAGTGGTTGTATGTTTTAACATTTTTCCATAGTAAAGATGAAGCTGTCAAAGAATAGCAAGGGCAAGTTTCTAGACCAGCAACAAAAGTGGGGTATAGCTTTCTCAATCACCTCCTTAGACAGCTGTTGATTTCCTTTCAAGCATGAGACAAACAATGAAGGTTTAACTCCTCCATCAGATGATATTCATGAAAGCAGCATGATTCAATCAACAGCAGGATAACATTGGCAAAAAAAGTAACCCCACATGCATTCATGCAAGATGGAGTGGAATTTTTGCATAAAATTGCTTTTGTACGATTGACTTCTTGTCACCACAGATTTGCCCAGCTGAGTATTATGATCAATTTCTTGCGGTCCTAAAATTCGACATTAAATTTTCTTTCTTATAGGACTACATACATGGCCCATGCTGTCGCTTTTCGTGACGATCAGAACGATGAAGACACGTGAACATTTTGCGGAAAGTTCTTATACGACGCAATTGCGAATACAGACAATGCACAACACAAGAATTGTCCTTCCAGTGCCATCGACGATCGCACAGGCAGAGATTTGTTTAGGTTGTTGAAGAGATCGCTCATTTCTCAACCGCACACACTTGGTCTTCGACGAGGTTATTCCGATGGGAAGGTAGTAGGCAACACAACCGGACTCTGACAAAGATTGCATCCGCATTGGAGAATTTCCTTGCTACAGTCATTATGCCGAGTGCTTGGCTGAAGCAAGTTCCAATTTTTAAGGTCTTGACACGACCCGGCCAAGATTCGAGCCACATGAACAACGACCTACCAGACATGAAGCGAGCGCTCTAACCACTAGGCCACACGTCCGGTATAGGACTAGTCGTTGAATATTGTAACAACATTTCTTACTTTCTCACATTCTTTCTTACCACCATTGTGTCACTTCCATGTGTATTGCATGTCAGCATTTCACTTGTAATGTATTATCAGGATGTCACAGGAAATATCAGGAACTGATCAGGCTTTGTCTCTCTTTTATGCCAGTTGATGTTTAGCTCTGATGAAGGTCACAGTTAGCAACTTTAGGAAAGGTTTACTTGTCATTGGAATTTAGTCTAATTTTTAGGCTTTTTAGGGCTATCATCTTTCATAACCTTCTCCTGTTGTTTTTTTTGCACTAAACATCGGGAAATCTTTTGATTACATTCTAACCATTGACTGTATTGTATCTTTGTGAAAATGTGATTGCATTCGATACATTTTTCTCATTTTGCTGATTAAAAATTTTAAGACATACACAGGTTTTTTTAAAGGAAAATGTTAGGTGCCTGATATGCATCTTTAGGGACCCGGTGATAATTTTCTCTGATTCTAGGGATCCGAATCGGGTCCCTAAAACACCTTAAAACCCAGGACATACAATAACCATGAACTGCAGGCTTTATTTGTTTTTGCCAAAGCTCAAAATATGGTAAGTTTATCAACACCACTGTGACGTGCATTGGAAGATTCGAAGACTGCATTTCAATAATCTGTTGTGCAGCAATCCTAAGTGGTGTGATGAAGCATGTTTGTTACTTACCATAATGCTGCTCTGCTCATGTCATCCTTCCTAATCCAGTACAGATGTTGTGTTTTCATAGTAAAATGCTTTGCTGCCATTCCCGGTTCCAACATTGCTGCAGATACTCATTAACATGTGCCCTATATAATGAAATAGGTCAACTGTTCATGCATTTAGCTATAACATGCAGTGGAAGTTTTTGTCGGTGCTATGCAAGAAATCAATTGATAAAAGAAAGCATGCACTTCGTGGCTGTATAACCACCTTCTCCAACTTTTTCAGGTAATGTCTAAACAACCATATCCAGTTTTCATCTTTGACTAAAAAAACGTATCTTGTATGTGTTATTTTGACAGATATAAAACCGAATTAAAGAAGTTCACACTATGGTCAGTGTGGGTAGTAACTTGTGCTGCTGTTCAAGGGTTTGTAGATTTGAGTCACACCTTGGTTATATTGTTTTTTTTCATAATACATCAGATGCTATTGATGTTCTCACACAAGATTGTTAAAAGTTTTAGATCCCCTATTGCTGTACATTCTTAAAAATGTCTGAAAAGCAGAAACAGGTATATGTTTAGGGTTTTAGATTAGGGTTAAGGTGATTGTTTAGGGCTACAGTTTATTGTTAGTGGTTAAGCTTAGGGTTGAGGTTTAGGGATGGGTTTACAGTTAATGTTTAGGGTTAGGTACTGGGTTTAGGGCTTAGGGCAGGCGTTCCCAACCTTTCTCTGATCATGTACCCCTTTGACATTTCAACACATTAGCATGTACCCCTAAAATTTTTAATGACAAAAAGGCTGAGCAAAATAACAAAAGTCTACTGAATTTTTAATAGAACTTAATATTGGTGCTATAAATGTAGAATCCATTTTTATGTCTCAAAAGTTAATATGTTAGGGCTGTACAATAAATTTACCCCTTCAGATAGGCAAATGTACCCCAGGATGGTCACCTCTGGTTTAGGGTTACAAAAATTAATAGCCACTTTAATCATACACTCTGAGAATCAACTGACATAAAAGGAGTGGTGACATATTTTGCTTGATACCTTTTTTCAGTCTCTGCAAGGCGAAAACTAGATATGATCATGTTGACACTGCTAATTTTTCATTTGCACTATTTAGCATTTTTCATGTTTTAGACAACAATGCTGTCTTCACTTCAGTATTAATTTTCAATTTTAAAAACAATGCCTTGTCAAAAATGGCCAATCAAATAATCTCCAACAATCTATATTAACATCTGCAGCTGGGCATCAAATACACATGTTTAGGAGTCTACTACATGGTCACTGCCAGGTGCTATCAAAGCTGTAAAAAGTTGTGCACATCCAGGCACACGCAGAGGTATTTCCTATTATTTTGCTTTGTAGCGAGAGGACACAGTCTCAAATTGCAATGTATTATTTTGTTGTTTAGGCCTAAGTTTCATCTGCTATTTACATTTGCTAGGTTATGATAGGATTGAACAAGGTTTAGGCGTACTTCAATACCATGCCAATAGTGAGGGTTGTTTTTACTAAAGCTATATTTTTATGACAAATTTCTCATATTCAAAAGTGCGACAGCTAGCCTCAGAAATTGCCATTACCTTGTCTGAAAAAAACACCAGTCAGACATAGTATTTCAAAAACAGCCTTGTTGGAGTTGGAATGAACTGTTGACGATGTTGTTTTGCCGTGCAAGAAGTCTTATACTTCCTTGTAATTAATTTTTACATCATGAAGCAAAATCATCAGAGGAATTTCACTCAAGTGTTCTTCTCCACAGATGCAATTGTGCAGATAATTGTCAGTATCAATTTTATTAATGTACATATTGATAAGCATAGTTCCTTGCTGTATGGCAGATGTTTGCTGAATGTTCAACATGTTACATATCGTTTCAGCACCACGTTTGCATGAAAAAGTGATTATGATGTCAAATTTTCTGTGACCACTGATAACCTGGAAATCTTTCCTTGAGTGTTTTGACAATGTGACTGATGCCAATATCCAAATAAGTAGTTGTGCTAGGCTATTAACCAAGTTTGATTAGGTCGTAAAGACATCTATAGAAATCAGGTTTTGTTATGAAAATTATTATCAAAAGCTGCCCTTCTGCAACAAAAGCCCTTTTGCCAAGCTAGATAGGCCATTGCATCAAACCTGTGGTTCAATGTTGCAAATGGTTTTCTATGGTGTCTGGTTCAAAAGTTAGTATAAAATTACCAGTTTGATAAATTTCTAATTTATGACTTCCTAGCCAAAAATTTTGAACCAGAAATGTTAGAAAGCTAATCCAAGGCTCAAAAGACTTGGATTTTAGCTTAGTTTCCAGTAAAAACTTAGCAAAATAGTTGCCTCGTGCATGTGGTTGGGATCTAGGGACCAATAACCTTGGCCAAAAAGGCCTAAACCTACCCACTTATGATGTCACCCAGAAAAAAAAGAAACCTAAAACCTAAATTTTTTTCATTGCAAAAACTAAAAGACTCACCGAGTCTTTTGAAGGTTTGGATAACTGTCTAGCAAAATCGACTAGCGAGTTATGGAGTTGCAAAGTCTTGCCCAATATGGGCAAACTATACCTTTCAAAGTTAAATTCTCCTGGCTCCAAAGGTGTTAAAAAAGGACAGATTCAAGCATAGTAGAACTGGTGAGAAAAAAGTATGGCATGTTTTGGAACATATATTGGTGCTCTGCACAATAAAACAAGTATAAGTACAATGTATGTTGGCAGGGACAGTGTTACTGGTGACACATGTGAGTTGCAAACGTTTTTCGCGAAGACCCTGAAATGGTTAGCGCAACTGCACAATTTGCTCATGTCTGATCCTCTGCCTGCAGAAGCAGATTGCGAAACTTGTTAGTGGATTGTTGTACTCTTGGTCTTTATTGTGTAATAATAACAGAGCAATAAATCTTCGAATATTCACTTTATGTTACGCAGGCATTTTGCTGCGTGTGACCAGGGCTCCCTCAAGTGGCGTAAGTAAGAAGTTTGAACCAGGGGGCCAAAACATAGCTGAAGGGGTCCACTGGCTACTTTAGAGGGCCACTAGCCAACACTCACAAAAAAGTTAAGAAATGACAATGAATGTGAATCCGGATGTCATGGATGCCTATACCAGCTAAAAAACAAAAACACCCAGAAAAACACAAAAAGCAACAACCTATTGAAAAGCAAACGAATACTAAATACTAAAATGTAAACTAAGGGGGCTCAGTTTTTACATTTAGCTTGGCAGGGGGGGTGTCTTGTCCTCTTGTCCCCGTCAATTGCGCCACTGGTTCCCACTGAGGGTTTTTTCCACTCAGATCTGTTTTATTAGTCGACCTGGGTGTCTAGGTGTAATTATGAAAAATTCCAATAAATCTGTGTTTTTTGAAGTGATAAATTCATCAGCAACTTCAATGTGTTCAACAACATAAAGATAACTTTACATTACAATGTGTACATGTGCATATCAGGTGAGAAAGTACACATATCGGATGGAGCAGAACGTGTTCAATCGGTTATATTCTCATATAAGATCATTGTCAGGGTTATATACAGTGGTGTGTTTAAGGGAAAGGCAAGGTGGCCCTCAAGGTATTTCGCGGATAAATATTCCTCATTTTTAGTGAAAAATTTATTATTCGCTCATAAAATACTTTCCGAACCACACCATAATTCAGTACTCTGCCTTCAAAGGGGTCCCCAGGAGCAACTGCAATGTATAAGTAGGCTACTCTGCTTTCAAAGGGGACCCCAACAGCAGTTGTAATATGTAAATTCCTTGCCTTCAAAGGGGCCCAAAGTAACTGTAATGTATAAGCACATTTCTTTCAAATGGCAACTTTAATGTTTAATGTTTTCAACTTTAATGTTTTCTAGTGCTTTATATTTGAATTTGGAGGGCTGAAGCTTTCTTTTGGTGGGTAAGTAGTGACGGCACTGAGTTTTAAGCCCCCATGACAGTGTGGTCCCTCTCAATTGGGCGGTATAGAGTGCGGTTGATACGGCTCTGCATGGATTTAGTTCTCAATACAACTTTTGTGCAGATGGCTTGATACAGAAAGCACACACTGCAAAACTTTAGCAAAGAGTCTAACTTCACCCATTCAAGTTTTTTTTTTCACCTAAAACACACAAGTTTGGCTGCTCCAAAAAAATGAGTTTTTAGGCAGCCTTGCTTGTGTTGCTTGACAATAATTTATTGTGCTTTTAATTCTATTTAAATGAAGTTTTTAACCCTTTGGGTCCTGGGTTTACCCCCTTTTTTAGCAGAACTTTGCAATCCTATAACTTGCCAGGTGATTGAGCTAGAGAGCTATCCAAACCATCCACGGATTCAGCAAGTCTTGTAGTGAAAATCGAAAACAACGTTCTTCGTTTTTGGTGGGGGGATTTCTGGAGGTGACGTCACAAAGAAGGCATGTTTTGGAAATTTTGGTCACCTTTGGCCGGCCCTGGGCCCCAACCCATTGACCCATTCTTTTGGCTCAAAGTTTTGTTGAAAACTAGGTCAACATCCGCATCTATAAAGCCCTTGATTGACTTGCTAACATATCTGTAGCCAAAATTATGGGTCAAAAACCTAGTTTTTGGCCTAATTCAAAACTTTTCAGAAAAGGTGTAATTTGACTTTGGCCAGCCATAACTTGGCAGCAGATTGAGCTAGAGAGCTGTTCAAACCTTGTTATGACTAATGGCTAAAAAATGGTGTTAAAAAAAAATTTTTTTGATTTGGTTGGGGGTCTTGGGCCAACGGGATCATGGCAGGGGCATGTTTTTTGGTTAATTATATGATGTCATCATCCAATCCCACGTGCCAGTATTTTGGCTCAAAGTATTTTTGGAATCTAGGCCATAATACGCGTTTTTAGAGCCCTTGATTGAGTTTCTTGCATTTCTAGTTCAAAAGTTGGGCCAAAAACAGCTAATTGGTAATTGGCTTTTCTCAATACTTTTGGGGGATTTCCCTAATTAGTTTTAATGTTTTTTGGCCTTAATCTTGGAACCAGGAATGCTAAAAACCCATTTGGACCCTTCAAAGTCTCGAAATGTAACCAAAAAACAGCTAAACTAAAAAAAAAATTTATGTCATTTAAATGGCTCCTGCGGGTCTTAAAGGAAGGTTGGGCAAAAATGCTGATGTCAGCCAACAATAACATGAATATCCTATCATTATATAAGCATTAAAAAAAACCTGACATCCTAAACTGAAATGTTTTTTTTTTGTTGCAAACTATATACCTTCACGAGTCTTTAGAGGGTTTGAACAGCTCTCTAGCTCAATCTGACGGCGATTGCCTGGGGCGAAATGCCCCCCCAGAGTGGTTTTTGAGGGAGCAAAATTTTGGTCAATTTTTGGTTTATGAGCCATAATTTTCGCTCCCGATATGCTAGAAAGTCATTCCAGGGCTCTAAAGGCGCAGATTTTGGCCTAGTTTCCAAAAAAATCTTGAGCAAAGATAATGGCCCAATGGGTTGTGGTCCAGGGCCAGGTGAAGGTGGCCAAAAAAAAGCAAAACCACCCCCACTTGCAGCAGACCCCCAGCAAACCCCAAACCGAAAACGAAAATCGTTTTTTTCGATTGTTTGGATGGTTCCGAGGATGGTTTGGATAGCTCTCTAGCTCAACCGGGTGGCAAGTTACAGCATTGCAAACTTGCGCCAAAATTTTGGCGGGTGCGGGACTTAAAGGGTTAAACAGACTATGGCGATACATATATCTTCAAGGATAAATGTGGGATATCCGTAAATGTTCCTGCAACAACCCTGAACTATGCAGATGTTATTGTTCTTTGCAATTTAGCTGGTCTACTGCAAATGCAAACCTAAAAAACAGACATAAATTTTGAGAAGTCATCATCTCAAGTTGCAAGGATCAATTTTTCAGTGGTCACCATCTTATTTGTGTGGGGTGAAGGTAAGTTTTCTTATCATCTTTAAATTTCTGGTTTCATTATTGCTTTTGTGACAATTGTACAAAAAAGACTCTTAACAAAAAATAATTTCATGAATAGCCCAATCTTCCCAAATCAATTTATTAATTTTTTTCTGCTGTTTTTCAGAAAATTGTTTTCAATAGGAAATACATCTGGTTTTGTTTTGTTGCTTAGCAATATTTATCAAAATGGTTGATGTGACAGTGAAAACGATGGATTCGCAGTCAAGGAAGTTTACATTAGTCAAAGATGTAAGTGAACATGTTTGCTTCATACTGCTAAAATTCTTGCTAGTTTTCTGTTTGTTAATTCAGAGGCATGCTGATTGCTGATGGTGTCTCAAGTGATGTACAGTAGTAGTTTTTACAATGGTGATACTAGGTGATTGGTATATTTGTTCCTTCCACCTTGTGTTAAACTCTGATCTTGTTCTTCTTCTTGGCTTAACTTTGCTAACGAAGATTAAATAAAGGTGGCTGTCCACGCCGACTGCAGGCGTGCTGATGACTAACAAGTCCAATACGGGACAAGCAGGTCCGGCCGCAGTGGCTGCAGTCAAAGGTCTGGCCTGGCTCTGATGTAGCTGCTGCGGCGTTTCTCTCTCAGGTCCTCTTTGCGGGAGGCCTCAAAGGAGGAGACAGTCTGGTGAACAGTATAGCGCCAGGCAGCGCGGTCAGCAGCGAGAGCAGACCAATAGCTGCAGTCAATATGGCAAACTCTGAGGGACTTCCTCAGAGTCTTTGTATCTTTTCTTTGGTGCACCTTTGTTGCAGTGGCCGGAGGAGAGTTTGCCATACAGGGTATCTTGGCAGACGATGGTCCTCCATTCTGGAGACGTGCCCTGCCCACCGTAGTTGTGCATATACAAAGACTCTCTGAGGAAGTCTTGTAATCATAGTTAATTAACAAAAATATAAATACTGCATCATTGTTGCAAGTAAATACTTTTGCAGGCTAAAGACTGGAAACTTTCTACATGAAAATGGGAAATGTTAAATTGGTCTGCTACTAGACACTTTCTGCAGGTTATAAGAATACACTGAAATCAAACTTTTCGTTTACAGACAGATCTAGAAGTGGCCAAAAAAGTCTAACTTAAGCTGAAAATAATTTTGTTACACTCAAAACTTAACTCCTTGAGAGCTGGCCTACGGTATATTCGTACTTGGATTTCGGCCTAAAAAACAGCAGTTTTCGGTTGCCTTACCAACGCCCTAGCTCCTCC
>JGI24159J19872_10002920_pt1 | contig 20824 bp, 12 predicted proteins | sample Ectturendosymbi4_FD_19872 | JGI IMG/M metagenome (IMG submission 19872) | reverse complement strand
GACTTTTCCAGGGGGGCCAAAGGTGGTGAAATTTGTTTTTTCCCAGTCGAAATTAAGAAAACAACCTTTTTTGCTCAAATTTTCAAAATCCTAAAGATCACAAAAGAACTGCTTTGGCCCGAAACAAAAGCCCCCCCTTCCGACGCCCATGACCCAAGGCCTGGTCAGCTGACTGAAGCAGTCATGCGGATCAGGAAAACCGGGTGAATGAAACTGAGAGACCCGTCTATGGTACAACAAATGCAAGGCCAGAAGCCGATTGCTTTCAACAACTCTCTTGTATCAAATGTGAGAATTCACAGCACAACTTGGAACAAAAAAAGCTGATCGAGCGGTAGAGTTTTGAGGCACTCCATCTACGAAACCCACTCATTTTATCAGCTAACGCTTTTCAAAATCGGTGACAAACTACAACTGGGGATCGAAATCAGCATCAAGTTCTTCACAAACTTAGATTTGTTTGCTATTTGTGACTATTGCGTCAGTAGTCACCACCAATTCTGTGACGTGGTTCAAACAAACAGTTTCACTAAGTCAAGAAGAAAATGTCGTAATTGATCTATACAGCGCAGTAAACTGTGGGATCTTTTTTTCTTTGTCGTGAACAGGGAATACCAAGAGGGGGTAGATGAGATCTACACATCAATCTTGATTTTTATTCAACCAGAAACACCGTGACGTTGACAAACTGAACAAGGCTGCTTTATCTTCGTTGCGACGGCATGGAAATTTCAAAGGGCGAAGCTACTCCGTCTCAAACAGCGTTTCTGTAGGTTTGCAAAACTTGAAGTATTGTTTTGTGAAAGTTGACACTTGCTTTTACGATGTACTTTACCGCGCATCTATTTTTTCCTGAAAGTAACCCACAAATAGATCGCATACTTCAAACGCTCACACGCGGCGAGTTTTCTTCCGCGCTTTCGTCATATTTGACAAATCCAACGCGGGGACGTAAAGCGATGGTTGAAGTTGCGCAGAACCAAAATCGCATTTCAGCGTGGCTTCAAATTCATGGCTGTAACTCAGCGACGGATTTGCACTGGAACGATCTTACAAAAACACAAACATTTTTCCAAGAAATGATTCGTTAAAACGGGAGGTGAGACCTTCAAAAATTCCACTGACACGTTATTCTCACTTCTCAGTTACTTTCAATTATGAAGTATTGACTTTCTTAACGATCGTAGAACGAAAAACATTTGATACATTTCTCTGTTTTGTGCGTGTGCCTTTTAAAGAAAGTTTAAACCTTCCAAGGGTAAAAAAGTAGTTATGCTGTACTCAAAAAAGCAAGCTTTACCTTTTTGTAATCGTGAGTTTTGATCAGCGTCTGTCCTATCTTGCTGGCAAGCGTCGAATCCTTCTGGTTCTTCCGAAACGCTTGCTCGTAAACATCAATTGCTTTCTCAAGCTGGAAAAACAAACGCGTCAAAAACCAGGCAATTGCGGCGCACAGCAGGAGCGCGTTTGACGAGCCAATCAAAACGACACACCAACCTCTTGAATCTTCATGTATGCGTCGCCTAGCAACAGAAGCGTNTGCGGGTTGTTTTTCTTCTCGAGAAGATCTCTGTAAAAAAATTAAAACCGACGGTTGTCGACTGTAGTTTGTGAAACGCGCTGCCGACTTTAACGANCACCAACCAAACCCAATCGTTTGGAATCAAANTGCAACAACGTAGACTTTTGTCTTCAACCAACCGGAAAAGCGTTCAACTCGTTGCAACGGTCGATAGTATTCTACTACAGCAGACCTACTCCTCAACGTGTGAACGACCAGGGCGAACGCAACGTTGTCCGCAGTCTAGTTTTGCGAAGTAACTTCGTGTTTGCCCAATATCGAGAGAATGTTACGCAAGAAACAGCAAACTGTTGGTTTTCAGAAATGGATTTACCTGAGAATGGCGCTTTCCGCATCTAACAGTTGCTCGGAAGAAAATTGTTTAAGAGCACATGCTGAGCTGTAGACTTATTGCAGACTAACACTACATCGTGATCGAAATCGGTAGAAGTATTGTCTGTACATTCAACGGCAAAGAAAGGGGTGCGTAAACCAATACACTCAGGGTCGACTGAAGTGCGTCGCTTGTTATTAAACGAAGCCGCGGTAACCTTGGCAACCTCGTTCCAAGTGATGAAAACCGACTCGTGAAAACGAGGCTTTCTGATAACAGCGTAACACAAAGCAAATCTGTTGCCAGACCCATCAAGTTTAGGCAAAAAATGAAACCCAGGTCGTTCCTAGGGCCTCGACACGTCGAGTGGACTCAATTCTTTATCAGGAGAGACCAGCTTTGAAGCGCAAAATGGCCCAGGGGGTGCAACTTTGAACCAGAACACTTCACGCACGGAGGTTTCGCAGAGGGGACGAACGTTTCTCAGGAATCTGGTTTTTGTCTCAATTCGACCTACGACAAGCCGTACGAAACGTTTTTGAGCACCAGCAAAATATTCAACAAACTCTAATGGGACAATATGGCCCTTTAAGCCCCTGCCCTGACTAACACCAAAGCAGAGAAAAAAAGATGCAGCGGATCAGGAAGACCCAGGTATGGAGACTTTCGCAGCAAACAGCTATCACAACCCTTGCCTTCAAAAGGGTGTTTGACACGCCACAGAGCAGATGGTGCCAGCAACAATTAAGAGCAAAAAGTAGAGTATACTACAATCATGCAACGCCCAAGGGATTCATTTTATGGCACCCCACTGCCAGTGCGTGTAAATGAAAGCGTTGTTATTCCATCGACAGCTTTCATTTCAAAGTCGTTTTGTCTTCGCTTTTGTTGCAACTCGTGTACAGTTGCGTAAAGTCCTGGAAGGCCAACGTGTTTCGACGCCAAGTTTATTGCAAAGCTAAAACAACGGGAGACTCCACTTAAAAGTAAGAGCAGAAGTCCCAAAGTTAAACATATATGAACGTTTCGCTGCGTCAAGATCGGTGGACGCTGTTTTCCGCAAAGCCGATTACGCACGACGTTTGAATCCGATTAAGCACAACGTAAGAATCAAAAAGAGCCCCGCAAACACTTCGTTCTGGGTATTGCGATCATTGACAAAAGGATAGTGGAAAGGAAGCTTTGTTAAGATTGGTCGTTCGGGCTTCTGTCAGTTATAGGATCTTATCTGCAAACTGCTGCATACCGGGAAGGCAGAAGCTATCAGGGTGACGCTGACCACAGGTTGTGCCGCGTTTTCCAGATTAGTTCTCGCTTTTCCTCTAATCTATTCGGGCAGCGTTCAGCTTCGACGTGCACAGCGAAAGTGCCAGCTGGCGTCGCACAACCAGCACTTCTGGCGAATGACACATGCATGCGAAGTTTAACCTGCTAGCTTCTTCTGTTTTGCGGATATCATTGACAACTTTGGGCAAAACAAACATGTTGCGAACGCAGGCCCGTTGCCACGTTTCACGGTTGGTTGGGGCAAACTACATTTTTAGGGGGGCAAGATTTTTTTTGTTATATGTTTAAAACAAGTTATTCTGGGAACAACAAAATTTGGGTCGGCACAAAAAAATTTGGAGGGGTACTATCCCCAAATGCCCCCCCGTGGCCTGTGCGTACGCACACCGCACTTCCTGTGCAATGACAACTAGAACTTCCAAGCGTCAGGATCGCTTTCCTTTGTTCCGCAGTACCACCAAGCGGTCGTGCAACAGTAAAGCAAATCAAAAGCACCGGAACACGAGACTGCAACTGTTAAGTTTCGATTCAAACCTGTAGCAGCTGATGTAGAGTTTCTTGTCCTTGCGGTGATGGAGATAGATGCTCGCCATCTTTTCCTTGGCCTGGAACAAAACTTTGTGAATTAAAAAAAAACACCACACGATTTACGGGTTTTGGAGCTCAACACATAATTCCGAAGAATCTACAAAATTTTAGATATCCAGTTACTTTATTTGCGCTCGATAGATAGATAGATGGCCAGAAAGAACGAGCAACACGATCAAATAATTGGGTGTGCATGGTATTACTTTTACGAATTGCAGAAATTTATCCTGAAGTTATAGCTCTGTATTTTGGCTGTTTCGAAGCATCGAAAATCTGATAGCTGTTCACACAATTGGAACTGTTTTCCTAAAGAAAATTACTCAACACTGCGTTCACTTCTATAAGAACGCATGATTTTCGAGAGCAAAACGATTATTCTTTTAGCTTTTACGAAAAAATTGAGCCCGATGAAAAAAACACCAACAATTTGTTAACTTTTCAGGCCGTAGCTTGGACCATGCACGTAAGTACTGCCCGTTGCATTAGTGTTCCTGTGCAAGGGTTTGGCCCGAAACAAAAGCTAACAACCTGCTTGACCAACTCCAATGTTTTTATCGTTGCCGCTCGCCGTAACTAAGTGGCACGGCAAGCATCCAAGAACGGATGCTTCGTAGGGATGTGGTGAAGACCTCACCTGCACATAGTATGGTTGTTCAGGGCCGATGGCCCGCAACATGGCGAGGCCCTGTTCGACGTCTCCCCTCTTCACTGACAACTCGGCATTGGCCACACGGACTCGAATCTGTTAACGGTAGAAGTCACAGTGACAAGCAGTAGTTGCAAAAGCGCAAGCCAGCAGTGCAGTGGCAGTTACCTCCTCAGCGGTTCCCTGGAATGCGTTTATCGCGTCTTGCATCACTTTGGCGGCCTCGTGCTGTAACGAGAAAAAGTCAGCGACGGTTGAGCCGAATGGCGGAGATGGAAATCAGTAGAGATCGACCGATATAATCGGCCGATATTTGGGTTTTGCCGATATATCGGTATCGGCCAAAACGGCCGATTTTATCGGCCTCAGTAGGTGTTGACAAAACCCTGTTATATTCGTCACGCATCCAGACAACTTGCTCAAGAAAGCACAACGAAGCAAGTCAAGACAGTTACCTTGCAGCAACGCTAGCAGATACGTTTTTATAAACAAGCAGACAAGATGAACCATGGAGCATGCGTCTGCCGTCACAGCCGAAATAAAAGCATCATCATTAATCACATTAATCAAAATCATAACAAAATACTGAAATTGCTACAATTTGAAAATTTTAACTAATAAATCCTGATTTTTGAAGTTTTTCAAAAAAAGATAAGGCATAGAAAACATAATATTTTTGATAATGAAGCAGAAAGTAAGATTTAAAAATTTTTGAAATATCGGTTATCAGCCCATGAATGGCCGATATATCGGTATCGGCCCCAAAAAAGCCATATCGGTCGATCTCTAGAAATCAGCTCAAAAAGTAAGAAGTAAACCAACTAAAATAAGCCCGTTTGAAAGATANGTTGTGACAAAAGGTAGGTATANGAAAATGCATGCATAAGAGGTCGAAAAAATAAAGAGCAGACAATTAAAGCTTNAAAAGGCTTAACTGGTAACGGGGAATATACGAAAACATGTACAAGCGCAACCTTTTTACTTTTTCCGACATGACGCCATTTATCAAATTACACANGTCGCGCCGTTTCTTCGCTTCCGCAGCAAGACACAAACTGGATAAGACTGATGAAAGCCAGCAACGTAACCACATCAAGNTTTCTGCGCTGGTGCTTTTTCGAAAAGGGAAAAAAGCAAAGAGCTCACGTGCTCATCACTGGCGCTGTGGGCTTCAACAAGCTCCAGGAAAATAGACAGTCTGTCGGAAGCATCAACGCTGACCACTTTTTTGTCTGCCATGAAATAAAAAACAGAAACTTTCAACGCAAATGTCGTTTGACTGAAAACAGCGAAAGTATAAATCGCGGATACTCAGGTTGGGAAAGTAACGAACGATGTGCGCGCAACAGCTCCGGGCCTCGATTGATTCACTGGCGAGGTCGCCCCAACAGAAACTGCAGACCGCGACAAATTGGAATCTTTTTCCAGTTTTCACAAAATACTACGCCAGAAAATTGAAAGCAATGAGAAGCTTGGAGCGGATGCGCTGCGTCTATTTTTAAATGTTCCGGAAGCCGCAAAGCACATTTCAGAAAAGCAACAGAGAAAATAGAGACTGAATCAACAATTTACTTTGCTTCAATGCCGACGAAAGCGGGCGTTTCACTCCAGGAAGTGCAAGAGCAAGTTTTAGCGTCTGAATGCATTCTCTCATTTCACCTTCCCTCTTCAGCGATCTCGCCTTGATCAGGTGGTAAAGGGGATGCTCTCGAATCTGGTGAAGATAATGGCTTTTACTATTAAAATCAAAGTCAGCGCAGCAAATGACACAGTGCCAGCGTAACGACAAGTTACTTTCACTGTTCTCAATGACATAAAAGTCTTAGTTCTGAGAAGTTGTGTTGATTAGCATCCTTCNGTGCGAAGTTTCTCGACGTTAGCTTATCTACAGTTTTAAAGTNTCTCGACATCACGATCGCATCAGCATCAAACCCTGGGAATCGAGCAAAACGCCCGGGTTCGAACCTCGAAGTTGTAGCTGAGGGCGGTTTCAAGGTACTGCGAAGTGGCAACATGATTTCCTCTGTGCTGGTGGATCTGCGCCATCAGCAGGTGAGCGTCCCCGTACGTGCTGTCTTGGCTCAGGCAGTGCTGCAGAGACGACACCGCTCCATCCATTTCGCCTGCAGTCAAAATCATTCGTTCATTCATTTTCATACATGCATTTCCTCTAATCACCGTACAGTCTTCAGCAATCTATGATAGTTCTGCTGGCTCCACACAAAGACAGGACCAAGCCAGGTCGAAATGTAATCACTCCAACTGGTCCTCGGTCGACCTCTTGCTCGCTTTCCCGTGGGTGTGGCCAGCAGGATTGGTCTCGCCTATCTTTCATAGGACATTCAGCCTTTCCGAAATTCACAGCTGCACACTTTCTTGCGAAGTGCTACACCGTGAACTCTTCACAAAAATCCCATCTCTGCCTCTTGTACTTGGAGATTGCACTCTTTGGGCCACTATTAGGGCCATATTTTAATAACCTAAAAACTTGATAATATTGACTCTATTTTTCAGAAAATATGACTTTATATGACCAAACAAAAATGACTGAGCTAGAACATACAACTGTTGTAGAAAGAAGCACTACCAGCGAAAATAGGCATGAGAGATGTTAGCCCCATGGTTTGTTGAAGCCCCACCAAAATAAACAGCTCAAAACATGAGCAAAACATATGGTTTGGTTTGAAGAAAACTGAAAACATGCCCCGATATACGGACATCGGTTGATTTATTTGGGCAGCAAGAACATGCATTTTTATGCAGGGCATTACGTTTCATCCAAATAACTTTTTCACCTACGTCTTTGCCAACACTGAAGTTCAATTTGTAGAACGCAGCTTAGACCTAGCGATATAGTAGTTTTACCCAATGTTTTGCAATTGTTTTAATGGTTTCCTTATTGAAATAGGCTAAAAACATGCAAAATATGACTTATGACCTAACATGGAAAATATCACTTTTGACGTTATAACTTTTGTTATATGACTTTATAACTTTTGACTTCGTAGGGGTGCGATTTTTGTTTTAAAATTCGTTTCGTAGCTTCCTGAAGCACAGAAAAAATACGACTTTTATGATTTTAAATTGCCCTAGTCATTACTCATGATTCCTGACGACTGGTGAGGATCGGAACAACGTCCGACTCAATAACTGAAACCTTTCCGGTGTTTGAAAGCTTCCATTTTGTCACCACAGAGCGTTAAAGCTCAGGCAGAACTGCGTTTGCTTTACTAATTGTTCCGCCTTCATTCGTGAATACCACCCCACGGTACCTGAACTCCTCAACCTGCTGCAGTGTATTGCCGCTCACTTGCAGCGTACACTGCCTTAAGTTTATGGAGGGGCATAACACCTCGGACGTTTTAGTGATAACGTCCATTCCCACTTGGTCGCACGTCGCTGAAAACCGATCAAGTGCATGTTTTAATATGCTGTTCAGAGGATGCAAGCAGTATCAAATCGTCAAAAGCCAAAAGCAAACCGTTGACCCTGCAGCTTCCAGCGGTGACAAACCCGTCGACTCCGCTGTGGCGATCTAACCAATCCATATGAGCAATGAAGAGGAGTGGTGACAGCAGCGGGAAACCTATTACGGTGAACCCTTGGGATTTAATTCCCCCTGACACGGGCACAGAATTTCCGATCGAGAATACAATGACTTGGCGGCCGTCAACACCGTACCCCGGCAGCACCCCTAAAAAATTTCCCCGAGGGTCCCGGTGGCATGCTTTTTTCGAGATCGATAAAACATGCGTGAACATCTTTTTTGTACTGCGAAGATATTTCGACTATGTGCTGGAGAGTGGAAATTTAGCTTGTAGTGCTACAGCCGGGACGAAAACCGCACTAGGTATCCTCTGCTTTTGGTTCAATTATTTCGCGGCATCGCGTTTCAAGGCACTTGACAAACCTTTTCCAGGGAGGCTGAGAAGGGATATTTCCCCGTTAGTTAGTGCGCCTGTCTCCCTTCTTGTGTGCGCAGTGAAAATCGAACTGCAACAATGCCAATGGAGACAATGCTTACCTTAAAGTTGCCTCCGGGTTACAAGAAGTTAGATGTCAGACAACGCATAGCACATCTTCTGCAGTGCCACGTGTTCTTCACGTTAAGGTTGAATCTACTCCAAGGCGCGTAGCCGGCAAAGGGTAACATAGCTTCAGCGAAAATTTGAGAAAGCAAGCGTTTCATCAGTGAAGAGCGAAATAATCGTGGATGAACAAAACTTCCCAACACTTGCTGAGAAATTTTAAAGAACCTAAGCTGTATCTTCCGGAGAAACTGATGTGTACCTTTTGATTTATCACATTTGGGATGCCAAGCAACTAGCTGGTGTTCAGAATACGGGACGATATGAGACACATACATCAATTCATCTGGTGACATTATAATTTGCAGCAAAACAATTGCTCTTACCATATTTTTTTCTATTTCTGCCGCTGTCTGACATTTTCTCAACGTCTCGCTGCAGCTGAAAAAAGCTCGCAACGAAAGAATTATAAATTCAAACTAGATTTTTGAAAGTAGAAAAGAAATATTGCAATGAGTAGTCCAAACGATAAACCATCGACTGCTTTTCTATCCTAGCTTCAACAGATTGCAACAATTATATTGAAAGGGTCCAAACCAGCTGGTGACGTCGGAGAGGAAAACTTTAAAAGTAATCCTACCCGCAAGAAATTTGGCCTTGGCGTTGAAGTAAATGGCTTGGAGCAGGCCGGGCAAAACCTTGGCGATGATGTCGAGAATTTGTTTGCACGCAAACAAAGCATCGGGAATTTTCTGTCCGCTTGGTACAGGCTGGAAGACACAAGAAGTTGGATTGAAATTTGCACTGCAGTTGTCAGCTGATTGCATTAAAAAATGTTCACGAATGGCTCACACAAACAAGGCGAAGTGTTATAGTTCCGAACCACATCGACTTGTTCCAGCGTTAATGAAACTCGATGCTGGCGATTTATCAACACAGAAAAGTGAACAGCATTTACCAGGAAATATTTTTAAAAGAGGTCGTATAATCTGAGTTTGTGACGTTTCNGAGGGGGCGACAGGCTGATGCATTCGTATGCGGCAACAGCTGCCACGGCGGCGCGATATGAACACATCAGCATCATTATGTCAGCAAACCAACCAAGTAGATGTCAGCAGACATGGAGATCAAATAAAAAAACAAAGGTAAACCAACAGTGTTCTTGAACTTCACACGAAGTTCAAAGCAAAATTGGGTGCAAAAACCCCTTCCAGCTAAATAATCCCAACAGCAAATTTTACACTCTTCACACAATGCTTTTACAAAAGCAGCTCTTTTCATGTCCCATCGTGTACTCAATGTATACAGTCTTTCACAGCCACTAATCCATTAACCAATGGGCCGTTGTTTTATCGCTCCATGTTTTTTTTTACACTAAGCTCTCATGATGACGCAGGCGAGACGAAATTTAAGACCGATGAGCGTTCAGCTTTCAACACAGCGCTGGCTCGCGTCGCGAAACATTACCTGGGAAGGGCAGAGCTTAAACAACAGCGCGACCATGTCCATCAGGAAAGACGGGTCCATCGTCATGAAATATTCGGTTCCGAGAACGACCTGATTCGACTTGGCGAAGTGTTTGTTTATCGCCCCGCGCAGTTTGGTGCAGACAGCATCGTGCGGCATGCCTTTGATGTGATCGGCAAGGGCTTCCAGATAGATCAGTTGCTGAAAATAAATTGATGTAGTTTTGGGTTCAATTAATGCAAATTTCATTATTGTGTGTTGCACGAGCGAAGTCTTTGTACAGCAGCGGGGCACGCGCGGGCCAAAAGTAAGAAAAAGGCTGCTGGTTGTCACGTGTTGGCAGAAACAGAAACAACTGGACAATCGCCTTAAGCAGCAAGTCATTTTAAGGTGCTTAAAATCCCGTAAGCACGCTTTACACACATAAGGAAAAAAATCGAGCACTAGCACGCACACACCCCTCCTCTTGATTCTACTTCGCCACGAACCTCGATTAAAGTCACTGTTTGCTATTTGCATTCGGACGGCATCAGACGGTAGTAGGAGAAAGGGGGAAAAACAGATGCGGCTGCTTGCAAGGCTAGTTTTAACAAATTGCAGCTGCAGCTCGGTAGCCTAATCTGCAATCTCATGCACCTGCTTTGCTATTTGTCGATTTAAATGATGCTACCCTTACAAAAGAGCAACGAGCATAACCGTCGCGCACCTGCACGCGAATGACGTCACGTAAGCTTTCCAGCAACAGGAAGATCCAGGTTGGGATTCGATTCCGACAGAAGTAACCTCGATTGCCGGCGATAAATCTACAGGTGCCGCGTAGCGGTCAACTCAGCGCTTAGAAAAAAGCAATGTGCTCATCTGCCACGCGCCTGAGCGGTGTTGAACAGCATCGATGCGTGTGAACTTAATATACAACCCAGTGCCGCAGTGTTTTCAACCCTGTCTCGTTTCACAATTCACTTACTGCTTCGTGTTCGTCCACGGAAGAAATGTTCAGGAGGAATTCAAGATGGTCGGTGACGTCTTTCAACGTGTCCGCGTCCAGGCTCTGGTTTCGCTCCATGATTTTCAGACGACATTGCACGATGCCTTGCAGCGCAGCCACGTTCGTCTCGTCCAAGGCGATCGTGTTGTTGTAACACTCGATGGCCTCGGCATACTTGCCCTAAATAGTTCAGCACAGCCGCTATCAGCGCAAGAGCGGGTTGCGTTACTGCAGACAGGGNGACGTGCAGCNCGGGGGATTAACTTTAAGTGTCACAAGCACTTTCGATATCGCATCAGCCAGACTTGTAGCGATGGCCGTGACCCTCCGTCCTAACAGAAAGTCACCCCCCACCATACACGCTCAGGCGACGTGAGCCTCCCGTCTGTTGCGTACGAAGCCGAACAAACCAACCACCCAGCGAACACTCCCTTATTTGAACGATGCATGACGTACGGGTGGTGCAAGTTTTAGCGCAGTGGACATTGCGGTCGTTCGACGATCGCCACGAGTTTATTAGCCAGTGCTATGGAGCAACGGAGTCGCGGGTGTTTTTAGCAGAATTAACTGAAAGCAAACATCTACCGCGAAGCAGGTGGTGATATTGATAAATGTCAAGAGCAAATATCACCAATGACAATTTAATTTTTTTCATTTTTTAAGGTGGTGATGGGACTTTCCAAACAAACTACAAAAACTAGTAATCAATCATAGCTGCTAGGCTAGGGTTTCATACAACTCTTAACCGTCTTTCCAGCGGTACCATCTCCATCAGAAGCACAGCAGAAATAAAAGTTTGTATTTATATTGATTTTCATATTGATTAGCTGTTGGAACGAGTTAAGTATAAATTGTGCAGCATTTGTGCAAAAAAACAGTTGAATTTAATGTTTTTGATGTCTTTTTATCCAAAAAATTGTAAAATCGTCTTAATGTAAACTCTACGTTAACATTTTAATGCGGCCATCGCAATATTTCACAGTTTTAATATGCTCCAGGAACTGAAAAGGCGTACGTACAGTTGATTGTTGATTATTTCGTTTGTTCGTATCAGTGTGAATGACTTGTTCACTTTGGAGCAACAGGAACTCGTGCTGGTATATCGGTCAGCACACCTTTAATGCGTATATTGCATGCTATAGATTCGTGGCTTGAAACCGAGCTTTAGCTCGTGTATGCGCAGCTTCATCAGACAAAACTACACATGGCAACGAAAATACAAAAAAATAGCCAATGTTTGGTTCACAAAATCAAGCATTTATATGAACGCCACAACGCATCTTAAAAAGGCTTTGCCGGAACGCCAAGATATGTGCCGATTGTACAAGCAAGCATGATGTGTGAGTGTGCAAATAAATTCAACCGAGTTTACCTACTTTTTGCTGATTTTTTTAACCTCAAAAGATCCTAATAAGACGCAAGGCTGTAAAACCGACCTCTTTATCCCCGATTCGATGCGATGGCTGCACTTCTTCCAAACGAGCCATTGCGGTCATAACAGAACAAGGTAGTTGATACAAATACTTGACGAAACCCAACTTTGTCGTACCTGGAGATAAACCTGGTAGGCCAGCTCGTTGAGATACTCGGGGTTGGTAGGGGACAAAGACACGCCTCGCTCGATCAGTGTGTACGTTTGATTGAGAATCGACGCATTCCTTCCGCACTGCAAAACCCATCAGCGAAAATGCAAATGCCACCTTGCCTGATCCACGACTCTCGCGAGCAGCACAACGATCAACTTACAATTCTGGAATAGAGTTGGCCCGATGCAACGTATAGCTCAGCATTCTGGGGTTCGAAACGGTCGATAACCTGCGAAAGGGCAAGTGCAAAAAAGGGTAAATAAGGGAAAAAGAAACACCACCAGTGATGATACTTCAAATGTGGTAATTGAAAGGATCACATAAATTTCTTAGCTTTCTTTCAGCACGCTGTCTACTTCATCAAAGCCGTTTCGAAAATTGAAATTCGCAAAACATCACCCATGTCAAAATAATTGCTAAGACAACTAATCAACAGTGGCAGTAGCGATTTCCCAGGACCTGTGTCGAAAATAGGAGGCATTCCAACCTCTCGGTTAGGTTTTCGCGTCACACGANCTTAACGTTTTTGTCAAGGTTTCCACTGTCGGAGTGGAAAATTTTGTTTTTCAGTNTACTCTATAGCAGAGGTGGCCAATTATATTTGCTTGGGGGCCACTTTGAGAAGGCCACGTTTAGCGGAGGGNCGTACCTTCNCATTCGAGTAGAAGCAAGTCTCGATTTATAGCCTCAGCACTAATGTTTGCTATGAGAAGTCAGAGGAAATTTCAGATTTGAAGATTTTCCTGAATGCTACTGTGGGCCACTGAAAACGCTGTGACGGGCCACATTTGGCCCGCGGGCCGCTATTTGCCCACCCCTACTCTATAGCACTGACACTAAGATGTCCACGTTACCGGAAGTCCACCCACAATATTGCTATGAAAGATCTACACGAGAGACGTGGTGGGGATGCTGAAAGCCGAGTCAGTCACAGTTTTCACGTGACAACGCGGTTTATCAATCACAGTTGAATTTACTGTACATCAACACCAGTTGAACAGAAGTCAACAAAAAAATTGCTTTTTGATGTCCACAGTTAATCATTTTTTAAAATTCCGTCTTTCTACTCTCTAGGCTAGGATTTTCGAAGACCACACGTCCGGCCTAAGTTATATTCTTATATTCTCAGGACAGCATATATACTGCACTTATGACAGCTTTTACAAAGATGCTTAACGTTTTTGCACCTTATCATATTTCTGGCTTGTTCCAATTTCTCTTTTTGCCGCAGCTTTTTAGCGTTTCACGACAATTTTTGAGCAAAGCTTTGTTCGCTTAACACACTAACTGTATTAGATCTATGAAGCCTGTACACTTTATTCCTGTGCTATTCATCTACAGTCCGCCGTAGCTGAGTTACGCGTCACAAGCAGAAAATTGCTTGCCTGAATCAATTCGCTCAGTCGATTGACAGACTCAGCATACTTTCCTTCTTGCCCGATAGAATGCAAGACGAGTAATCTAATGGCTTCAATATTGTGAGGATTGATGCTCAAAATCCTGAAATGAAAACACACGCATTGATTCGAATGAGGTCAATAGGAGCGAACAACAGGACATGCCGACGTGAAAGTTCAGCAAACGCTAACAAAGTGTCACCGACTGTTCTCCACGGCACACCAAAGGTGGCTGGAGTCACATATTCAGACTCAGACCCGCTCCTGTTCGAAAATTATTGAATTGGGATCCAAAATTTTTTCAAATTAGAGAATCAGACTTCTACTCAAACTACAGAAACCATGATGCAACCGAAATTTAGCAATGCTTGTAATTAAGCAATGATATCCATAAAAACCACTATTGCCGAAAATAAAAAGCGACTCCGGATCCGGGTCTGGTTTTTCACAAATTTTTGACTCCAGATCCGGGTCCGAAAAAACGCGCAATCCTTCCGGAGTCGACTCCGGCACTCAGGATCCGTGGCCACCTCTGCTGCACCCACGCTGGAAATGCATTTCTTTAGAGAGCGAAAGTTGCAGGGTGTGATTTGCAGGAGCAGTAACTGATCGGGCAATCAAGTCCTTGTAATCACAACGCCCAGGCACTACACCTCAAAGTCTTTGTTGGATGAGCTGATCATTATACGCCAAAGTGTCAACCAAATACTTAATGGAATTCACATAATGTCAACATTGATCAATTCATGGCATAACGCTACACCATCGAAAAACATCATAGTTTTAAAGACCTGTTTTTCCCACATTGCAATACAATTTTTTTACGTTTGGAGAAGAGAACAAAGACAACAAAATCTATTGCGGAAGCCCGATGCATTTGGTAAGAACTGTTCATATAAGCTACAATGTTATGATTTTGCATTTTGCTTGCTGGCCAAACAGCTTCTGGCGTTACCACGTACTTCATTGTGCAATCTGTGATCACAATTCAGACAGGCGAGCTGTTTTTTTAGTCATAGGCAAAAACGTTTTTGAAATGACCGAAAAAAATTGAGTCATTTCGGTCAAAATGTTTGAAAATATAGGCTAAAAAACACTTTTAGGGTGAGTTTTAAAACAACGATATTACAAATGACCGAAATATTTTAGTGACCAAAATGTCTCAGCGAAAAAAAAAACGGAAGGTGAGGTCGAGTTGTTGGCAGAATTCAATGAGTGATAGTGATTTACAATAATAAAAATATGTTGGAAAAAAGTAAATATTTGTTCAAGTTTAATGAGACTTAGCTAACAGCTGTCAAAAGCATGTTTTCTGAAGAAATTTTAAAATGAACTGGCAATACAGTCACTGTAGTGGATTTTTATTACATTTCACATTTATACCTCACAATTTATCACATCCAACACAGCACATTATTACTGCATCCACATGAATTTCAAACTAATGAAACCATGGCAACAAATAGCAACATAAACACTTAAACACAGTGTGTAAGTGAATTCACTTAAAACAGAACACAACCAACTTTTTTGCAGACTCTATCATTTGCTCCCAGTCTTGTAGTGCTAAGTAGACTTTAGCCCTTTCTGTCAATGCAGGAATAAAATTTGGAAATGTAATGATGGCTTGGTTGATTGTGTCCAGTGCCTTTTGAAACTTCCGGTATTTCATAAGGTATCTGCATAAAAATATTTCTTATGCACTGTTTCATATATTGTAAGGTCCATTCTTTTAGGCATACTGCAATTACTCAGTTGTTAGTCGCCCTTCAATGTAAACCGCACAAAATGGTGTTAAAAATTAATAAGCCGCCCTTGATTGTAAGTCGCAACTTGAACATACAGTACGCTATATAGGCCTCTGAGATAGTTTCGTTTCGTGTCTACCACGTTTCACGTTTACTCGTAACCCTGGCAATGATGCTTACACCAGTACAACTGCCTTCTGTTCATCATAATTCCTCCTGTGACGGATGTGCACGTGAAGCTGAAGATATAGAATGTCAAAAGAGAATTTGGTCGAAAAAAATACAGCCAAGGAATGACTAAGCATCATCGATACCTTTCGATAAGGTAAAGAAATAAAAATATATTCCGCACAAGATGATGAAAAAAAAAGTACAAGCCACAGCTTACAATTGAATAAATACGGTATTTGGTTGCAAGGCATATAGTTTTTATATTAAACGTACCTGCAACTGCCTGAGAGTGAGAACTGCAATTTTAACAAATCCTGTTTTTTCATGGCGTTTACATCTAACTCTGCACCAAAACAAGACAAGCAATCAATACTTTCCATCAAGGCACCATCTGACACTAACATTGTAACATCATAAGTTTTTACTAGTTCAGTCTTCTTTTTACCATTTACTGCTTCAGAGCTAAAATTACCACAAAAAATCGCTTATATAATGTTCAAGCAGTTTTTCTTTCCAGTCACATTTTCCATCAAAGCTGCCTTCTGTGTGACTTACCAAATGTTGTTTTGTCTGCTACTTTTAACTTGGAATTAAAAACTTGTGTTAGTTGTTGTTGATAACTTTGCCTTTCCTTTCAAAATTAATCAACATAAATTACAATCTCTTCCTGCATAAGGTGCATGGATTCAGACATCAAATGTTCCTAAACAGTATTACCAACGTGTTGTATAACATTGACAACAATTACCTTGTTTTACCAATATATCCAAATGGGTCATGACTGCCATCACTTAAACCTGCATCAAATGACTTCAGAGCTTTCTTAGCAGCAAGTTCTCGCTCAAACATGAAGTCTGTCCAGCCTTTCAGTATGTAACCCTAACAAAAAGAGAAAAACACCAAATGAAAATTGTTATATTTGGGAGATTTCACTGAAAACAATTTGAAAAATTAGGGCAATCAAAACAGATAGTTTCTAAACAAGGCATCAAAGGTCCTGACATAACGGTTAATCTGGTGTGGGCGAACACTTACATTTCTGGGTATGTAATGCATAATTCAGTAGGCATTGTTGTAGACAACTTGTAAGAACACTGATGATCAACAAACTTAGCATACAAAAACGAATTTCACACTTGGAAAAAAAACTTAAAGCTAAATTAAAGTTGGCAAATGAAAGCCTCAGATATTTGCCACCAACCTGTTTGTTATCAGGATACTGCTTCACTAAACGATCCACAAAATCTTTGGAATTTTTCTGATGGTCAGCAAACCATGTTGCAATCACAGCAAAGTACAATTCCATGTCAGTTGCACTTCGCTTCATATTTTTGACTTTGGCATCCACATTTGCAATTGCACCTTGATCTTCATATAGAAACAAGTATCACCAAATCTGAACACTGCATTCTTTGTAATGGAATTAGCTGAAGTTTAAACATATCAGATTCTATGAACATGTCATAACAGTATCTAACAAACTTTAAATTTGTCTAATATTCAAATTTTAGAATAGGTGCAACTCAGTTTAAAAATAAAAATATAAAGAAGCATTCAATGTAGAGAATTCTAACATGATATATATGGTGATTATAAGCAAAACCCATGGGATTAGTAAAAGTGCTCCACCCACGAAAGTATGCACCTGAACTGTCACTTACTAATTGCAGTGCATTCTTGAGAAAAAAAAGATATTAATAAACAATTTTTTACAAACAAGTTAAAAATATTTGATGATTGGCAGTTTTATTACTAAAAATATAAAATCTATTTTTCTTGAGGCAAACACAGCTAGAGACATTCAAATTTAATTAACACCTTCAGTGCCAGTATGGTTTAGGCCTGGGTGGGCAAATAATTTGCCTCAGGGGGCCACTTTGAGAAGGTTGCTTTTAGTGGAGGGCCACACCTTCTAATGGAAATAGAAGCAAGTCCGTGGTTATAGTAGCAAGTCTTGTTTCAAGTTAGCCTCAACGCTAGCATTTACTGTGAAATGGAAGAAATATTAGGATAAGTTGGAGGAATGTAGGTTTGAAGATATTTTCTGAATGCTTCCGTGGGCCATTGAAAATGATGTGGTGGACCACATTTGGCTCACAGGCCGCTAATTGCCTACACCCTGGTTCAGGCTAAAAACCAGCGGTTTCTATGTGTCTGGGCGCATGCATAAATCTGGCACCGAAAGTGCTAGAGAGCTGTTCAAACCCTCAACGGACTCAGAAAGTCTTCACATCTGCAATGAAAAAAAAATTTAGGTTTTGGGTTTTTTGTGAGTGATGTCATAAGTAGAATAGCTTTAGGCCTTTTAGGCCCACTTCATCTGACCCTGGGCCCAAACCGCTAGATAGTAGTATTTCGCTCAAGTTTTTTTGGAAACTAGGCTAAAAGCTGAGTTTTTGATACTTTGGATGACCTGCTGTGATTCCGGGTTTAAAAGTTATGAACTAAAAACAACAAAATTAACAATTAATTCCATAATTAAATAATTCTTTTGTTTATTTTATATCATAACTTTTGAACCAGAAACGCTACAAAGTTGATCAAGGGCTCAAAAGACTCAGATTCTAGCCTAGTTTTCAATGAAAACTTGAGCGAAATACTTCCATCTAGCAGTTTGGGCCTAGGCCAAGTAAGGTAACATGAGCCAAAATGGCCAAAAACCTACCTCACTTATGAGGTCACTTACAAAAAAGCAGAAACCCAAAACCAAAAAAAATATTTTTTATTGCTGACTACAAGACTTGCTGAGTCTTTTGAGGGTTTGAACAACTCTCTAGTGCAATCGCCTGAGGAACTATGCGGTTGGTAAGACAACCGAAAATGCTTGGTTTTAGCCCAATTTCCAGGTACAATATATTTATACCCTGGCAGCCAAGGTGTTAAGATGATCATACACCACCTTTCTGCAATATTTCTAGGAAGATTAGAGCTTATAAGAATCATAACATGTTAAATATAATATATTGAGTTTATTATACTCCGTAAATGCTAACAAATAAAAAACAGATCAGATTATAATTTAATAACAAGCTATCTACAACTATGACTGAATTATATTGAAACTGCAAGACATGAAAAACTGACAAACATGCCTGGATGAACATACAGTAGTTAAATAATAAAATGTAACATGTTTGGTGCCAAGCTATATTCCAGAACATACTTAGTTTTTTTAAACAGTGTGCCATGTTATATTCAAAAACACACTTCACTTTTTTCCTCACTCAAAGTGGCATGCTGCACTATTTCCTCTTGTAAGTATGTTTTGGAACAGCCAAGTGCCTTGTCATTGTTGTACAATGTGGTATAAGTCTGTGAGTCATTTTCTGTTCGTATACCTCAACTTGTAATTCATGATGTCATTGGTTAACCCCTTGATATGCGCAAGCCACTTAAGTGAATTGCATGGTTTCAGCCACAACACGCTTTTGTGGGGAGCTGCAACTTTCCCAAAAAAATCCAAACCAAAAATTAACCAATATTTTTATCAATTGAAAGTACAAGTATTTCTGAATTTTTTGATGCTTTCATTAGCTTGGTGAGTTATGCTTTATGTAAATGAGTGATGTATAGTCAAATGGGGTAAAAAAAATCTAAAGTTTTAAGTTTCCAATACCTCTAAAACAAGCTGAGGTATTTTCTTGGTCTTTGATAGAAGGTAGCCCCCATGCCAAAGTACATTGTGACATTGAAATTTTTTTGTTATCTTTTCCCAAAGAAGATCATATTTGTAATAAAAAAACACTAGTTTTTTTACCCAGGCGAAGGGGTAAAAAAAACTTTTTCTGGATAAAAAAAATTACTGCTTTTACATCCAGATTTGCTTGTATTCTATACATTAAAAGTAATCCACATTTTTGCACAAACATTTAGCCATAATGTAGACTTGCAGTGATTTATTCACAGCATGCTTTCATGCGAAAACAGGAGATTACAATGATCACTTCAGTTCAAGCAGTCTTGATCAGGTCATCGGTAATATTTTCCAAACTTGAAGAGGTTAGCAAACTTTTTGGACGCCATGCTCTCCCTTAAAAATTAAACAAGCCCTTCCTCTGCCTGCACCTGTAAGTATTTTCTGGTCTGGACCATGAAGGCAATACTTAATGCATGGAAGAGAATATCCATGTCTTTCACAGTGGGCCAATCCCACAACAAGCAACTTGTAATAGTTGTACTCTCACTTCCATGCAAAAAGTTTATTTTCATACTTGGTGTTTTATCATTGAAATCCTCAAAGAAAACTTTTTTAAGTTGTTCCCAATAGTCGGCTTTACTTGGTCAAAAAAACAGCATAAATTTTCCCATATTTANTCGTNAATCATTTTTATGCCTTCAGCTTTACTCTTATATGTAGTACTTAGGAAACTTTAACTGATTACTTAGTGGTGCATTNNCAACTGGTTCNACAATAAAGCTTCAAATCTGATTCAACTTTCTCTTTCAACTTGCTTTTCTTCTGTTTCTCACTTTGTACTTAAAAATATATTTTGTCTGTAATGACTTTTCCATGCATAAATATTGTCTTTTTTGGTGAGTGAAATTTTGAGCTGGCCTGCTTTTAGGCCTGAAAGTAGCCTCAAGAGATGTTTCACTGTCTTGAGGTGTATACATGTGTCAAAAATATTTTTATCTGATAAAGAAAATCTTTGCATTATTTTAATCTAACTAAATGTATCTGGTTCTATCAATTGCTGTATTCAGTTAAATACTTTTTTTTTCTGGCCCATCTTAAAGGTAAACCTGCTGTAGTGTGATTCCAGTAAAAAAGAGTCCTGTGAACCTGCCATTGTTTTCAGCCACACAGTACTACTGTGCTGCAGCTTAAAAAATGCAATTATGATGCAGTTTCATCACCACTGTTTTGTCACTTTCTGGGCTAGACCCTGGGTTCTTCAACTGAGGGTCATGAAAGCTTTGGAATAGGAACATGGGTGTGGTAGCAACATACTGTTGAAAATCACTATAATTGCAAATAAACTTTTTACTGTTTTTGGGTTGGATTGTGAGGTTAGCTGAGATGCAA
>JGI24159J19872_10002919_pt1 | contig 20825 bp, 12 predicted proteins | sample Ectturendosymbi4_FD_19872 | JGI IMG/M metagenome (IMG submission 19872) | reverse complement strand
TAGGAGGTCAGTAACTCGAGACTATCCACAACGGGCAGCGCACTTACCGAACGCTGAAAATAAGAGGAACAAGAAACTCGTCGTCTTCCAGGTTGAAGTCATGCCGGCAAAACGGCCGAAGCGCTTGTCAAAGGACAAAAAAAGGAAAATACGGAAATAATTCGAAACTAAAGTCTGCAAAAAATAACTACAAGGTCGGTGTTAATTATTGCTTTAACTTGTTTGTCAACTAAATGCAGTTTTTCGCAAACGATGCAAAACATTCCGCAAAGACGCAGTCGTGAATGCAATATTAAGTTTATTGCATCAAGCGAACTGCATGCGCAGCACATGCACATTAACTTCAGGGCAAGACAGCTAGTTTTGTTTTCAATCTTACGTGCGGCTCCACATTGCCTGCCTATGTTTCTCGCGCATTACTGGCGACAAAATGAGTCACAAAGTTACAACAACCCACTGAAATTAAAATACACCAGCAGTTCTGCCAACGAGCCTTTTTCTTTGCTTTAGCGGAATTTTTCCGAGCAATCAAAGTTCCTCTTCATTTTTTGTGCTGCGTTCGACAACGAGATTGCCTTGAAGCTGTGTTCGTGTTAGTTGTTAGCTAGTGACGATCGTTTCCAAGTCAACACCCAATGTATTTGCCTGGCTTTCGCTTCACAGAGGGTGCGCGTCCAGCAACGCTGGAACACAGGAACTTGGCAGGGATTTGACCCTTGCATTTTGTAGAGAGAGCAGAGGGGCAGAAGTGATCTTTTTAAACAAAATTATTGGTACTTCTACGCCGATTTCAGAAAAAATTTGAGAAGGGCAACGACTGGACAACGCCCTGATGTTCGCACGTTGACATGCAAAGAGCGTGTATGCGAATCCAGGATAAGCTGCAATCAGGAAAAGGAACCTCAACGTCATCAATGTAAAAGAGCAAAAAGAAAATAAAATAAAAAACAAAGCGGCCTTTCGTAGCGTTGTTACTTTAAATGCCCCCTGCCTTTCCATTGATCCAACACTCGTGCATGCATTTATTTTGAGCGCTTTGTACAGCTCGTTTCAGTTGCTTTAAAACAACACCAGTGGCGTAGCCAGCCCAAAAATTTTGGGGGGGCAAAATATTTTATTTTAGGCGAATAACACTATTTTGTTTGGAAAAACGCCTCTCAAAGCACAAAATGACTATATTTTCTAAAAATTTGGGGGTGCCAAGGCCTCTCTGCCCCTTAAAACCACACGTTTAGTTTGGGGTTAATAATGAAAGCGCATCAGAAATGTATGGCGTGAAAATAGTATATAACAGTCATGCTCCAGTGGTTTCTCACTACTTTCTCACTTTTCGCCACAGTTCATGTCATAAGACACGTGATATCCTTTCCACAGCTTTATAAGCTGGCAGTAATAGAAGAGGTTAAGTTGCTTTGAATTCATCTTCTGTATGAAGAACTAAGTCAAAAAACAGTCACAACCCTATAGATTGCAACTGTTAGGGAGATGGGTTGTGGGTAGAGAACCATGTTATTCGAAAACTTTCTTCCAATTACAGAGAAAAAAGGAGTTTAGTGGTATTCACACACCTCATGTTAGAGGATGGAAATTATTGTTGATACATTGTTCACCAGACAGTAAAAATCACACGAAATATCACTGAAACTACAGGCGCCTCTCACCATTTTCATTTTATTTTATTTGCTTCTGCTGGTGGGCTTCCTCCTACGACGACACGACGCTGCGGGGTGGACGCGCTATCTGTTGTCCAGCGAATCGATTTTCGCGTCTGCCTCTTCCAGTTGACTTTGAACATCCCATTGTATTTCCAGTGAAGCTGCGTATGATGAAACAATGGTTGTGCGAAAAGTGCGCTGACATATTTTTTGTTATTACGCTGATGTGTGGGAAGCTGCATAACCCGATTAACATGGACAGGCCAGCAGGCCTACGGAGCGGGAGCCCGGAGCCCAAGCAACTTTGGATGGCTGGAACCGGGGCCAAAAGCTTTTGGATGGTGGGGCCAGAGCAGGAGCCGGAAATTTGTGTTTCAGTTCCAAAGACGTAGTTTGTGGAGCAAGGGAATTGTACTAATAAATACAATGTTTTTTAATTTTTAATGTTTTTACTTTTTTTTAATGGACCAAATCGTTCTGGAGGCTGAGCCACATCTCGATGTTGGAGCTGGAGCTAAAAATCTTAGATGCATGAAGCTAGAGCGTGAAATTTGAGTTCCGACTCCACAGCCCTGCTAGCCAGGCATGGTGGAGGATGAGTAGAACTCAGCACAGCCTAACCCGCATCGACAGAAAACAAAAATCTAATCGTTACGTATGAGTTGATTGCATTCACACATGTATCCAGTTGACCACATGTTTGCCTCTAACGTGTACAGAACGTATCAAATAAATTCATCTATCGCTCTAGCCGTGGCGCTTTGGCCTTGATTTCTTTCACCGAGCGATTCTAAACAGACTTGTCTGAGCGTAACGCAGATAAACACTTGCAGACAACGCCGTGAAGTTAAAAGTGGTATTGAAGAAGTTTAAACATCGTACTATTTAGTGAGTGGGGGTGGAAGTGTACGTTTGCTCTAGACACCAAGTCGTTCTTTCGCTTTTAGCAGCTGACCGTATCTTCTCAATCCCGAACAGCTTCCTGACGTCGTAACTCATTAAAGAGGAGGACACACAGTTCTTATTTTCACTGCACCTGATGTGGATGAATCGTCCGTTGTTGTCTCCGAATCATTCGAAAATTCGTAATCTTCGCTTTCTTCTACAGCTTCAGCGCATTTTTGCCATTCTTTCCAGTCCGTAACGCAATCAGGACCTACGCCTGAAAACCATACATCTGGTTGTTTGTTAGGGGCATCATCACTTGACGTCATGTTGATGTCGTCACAAGTCACGTCACATTCACGAAAATCTTGCGTGCTAAGTGGTCGTGACGTTTCCTGAACTTCATTCAAATCTGTGAAAATAAACCAAATTCATTTACGGGATATGAATGACGTCACCCAGTGCAGAGTATAACTATATCTGAGAACGAAAAAGAACGTTTGGCGCTCGATAAGAAATTTTAGTGAACAAGTTGTTATTTACGCGATAGATCAGGGCATAAAACTGAATTGCTCCGAGGGCCAAGTGAGGACTTATATAAAGTAACTCGAGGGCCGCATTATGACGCTGGCCCAACAATCGCGGTACCTCAACTTTACTAGAAACAGCTTTTACATCTATTTCCTGCGAAAGGTATCGTGAGTTACAGGCATATCATTTCTAGCCGTCTCTACATTCGTTTTAAAGGTACTTGTTCACTCGCTGGCCGAGAACTTTTGAACACCGGTGAATGAACTAAACAACGTAAATGTTAATTATTTGAAAATTCCCAAAAACTATCACGGGCCGCACAAAATGTCCTTGCGGGCCACATGGGACCCGCAGGCCTCGTGTTTGAGACCCCTGTGATAGATACTACTATGCTTACCTTTCTCTAACCCAGGGGTAGGGAACCTATGGCTCGCGAGCCAGATGTGGCTCATTTGATGACGGCATCTGGCTCGCTTAATATTTTCTTAACACNGTTATTATGGATTAAACTTCTTCTGTCGTTTTCCATCTACCCGACTACAAAACCATCAGCAACACCATGCAGCGCCAGAAGTCGCAGTAGGAAGCATGATATTAAAGAGAAATTCAGAAATTTACCATTGCTTAAAATTGTTGATTTTGCTTAAAAATGCACGCCTTAGTTAAGTAAGCTAGTTGCATTAAGTGTTGAAAAATATTATATGGCTCTCACGGAATACAATTAAAAATATGTAGGTTTCATGGCTCCCTTAGCCAAAAAGGTTCCCGAACCCTGCTCTACCCGGTTCAAGTACAAGCTCAAAGCAATAAACTTCTTTAACATCTAGCTACCGTACGATACGAGTAAGTAGTGAAGTACTGGATGTTCTCAAGCTGATTTCTCAAGCAAATACGCCTGGTCACAAGCAAATTGAACGAACCGACCATTTAACGGGATTTGTCTGCATGGGGGCAAAATGTTTGCAGGAAGGGAATGGTCGCATTTCATTACTAGAATTATACTCGGAGAGAACAGAAGTATTTGTGTGACGAAACAATTATATATTTATCCAGATTCTTTGTAATGTTTTCCTGATTACTTCCGAGTCAGAAACGGGGCCAAAACGTGTTTGGTCAAATATTTCCAGCGTTTTCCGCAAAAGAATGAAAAATTACCGATCTCAGGCTACAATTTTTAGAACACAGGTGCTGCCCAGCTTTTTCGCGAACGTTTACATGAGTGAGTTAATTATTGTGAATGCCACTGAATGAATTGTTGTGAATGCCACTGAATGAATCGCGGCAGGGGTCGGTGGTCAAGACCGTTAGCCTCAGCTGGCCGGGGAAGAGGTATAATTCAGGCTTCTGCCTGACCCCAACTGCCGTTGCACAAATCATACGAAAATGGGCTGCATCTGAAATTTTTTTATATTAAAGCAATGAACATAAAATCGTGTTCACCATTGGAAAGTGAAATGGGAGCTCAATGATGCTTCTCATTGGTGGCCATAATAAGTGATTAGTTCGTGGCAAACGTCATTAGCATCCATCTGCAAAACTGACCTGCTGGCGATTTAAGTTCATTTGAGATATTATAATTGTTGAACTTTTTTGAACCAGATGAAATTACTTCGAATCAGAGGTGACCGGCGCAAAGAACAGTGACTACATCAATTTTAAAGGAAATAATTGGTTTTATTAAAGAGTTTGAAAAGTACAACCACACTTTTTTTTCTAGGAAGTTTGTGCGTTCCCAATGTTGTATTTCTGAGCTGAAGCCATCATACCTGCGGATTTAGACAATACGCAGTGTTTCCCTTTCGTTTTTTCAGACAACACGCAGTGTTTCTCTTCCGGTTTTTCATCCGGTAGTGATTTTTCACATGAAGCAGTCATCTGAAATTTTATGAAAATGATTGATGTTACAAGAGGTGCGTAAAGGTGCAGATGATTCCTTGAAATAAACTTACGTTGCAATCCGCGAGAAGACCAGAGTCTTCTTCACATTGTGACGCAACAACGGCGGCCGCTCCAGCGTCGCTCGAAGGCCGCTTGTCGCAGTCTGAATAAAAGAAACGATAAACGACATTGCATGTACGAAACATGGTGCATACTCTGCTTGCCGTAAGTTACGGTGAGAAGTTAAGCAAAAGCAAGGTTGTATAAATATAAGTCAGTTTTTCATCGAGTTCCTTTCAAGCGCGATTGTGTTACTTTTTGTTTCTGGTGAAGCGCAGAGTATAAAACAGCGGAACAACGGTTTTCATCAACGCTGAGCTACAGCGTTAAAAGCACAAGTTGGTTAATAAATTGTTTTCTTTTCTCATACCTGATTCGGATATGTCGGTATTCGTCGTCTGCGACGGCACTGCAACTTCATCAACGTTAGAAGTGTTTTCCTGTAAGTCCTGGGCAGAGTCGTGTGCTGGGTCACTGCGATGTGTGACGCTCTCTGGAGAAAAGCGCTGATTTTCTGGTTTAGAAAGAAGACGCACCAGTTACGCAGCTTTCTTACATCTTGGGATTCCCCGCTTTATTTCATATGATTCAGTTTCTCAGGCTTTCTATGGCAGAAACATTGATATATAGCTGATCAATTTATGATTATTACCCTCTTTAAATTTTCAGACCTATTTCGAAAATCAGTCCTGGCAAAAGAGAAGATGCGTCTTTTTCATGTTTCATCGAGCAAGCAAGACGCACTGCTGTTCTAATTGCCAGACTTGAGGCAGTAGCAGCGGAATGAACCTAAGCCTGTTTTACACCAAGGTGTGCGTTAATCGCATGGTTGCAACTTTACAGACTGAACCTTAAACTTTATGTAAAAAGAATTTTGCACGGCATAGATTCATAGCAGTGCTGTTGGTGGCGATTTTCCTACCCAGAAGTGGTGATGCACCGTGCATTTCCTGGTGCTGTTGAATATCCGTGCTTGCATCATTTGATACAAGGTTGCTGGAATCATCAGAGATATTCGCAAGTTCAGGGTTTGTTTCGTCACAGTGCGCTGAGCTTGGTCGTTTGAGCCCTTCGGGAAGTTCGGGATTATGTTCAGGCTTTTTCCCTGAGCAGAAAAGACCAATTTTTCGTTTGCAGTGTACTGATGCTCGCTCAAGCAAACCAATGTCATGAAATCGCGATAAGATGTCTACTTTGAAGTAATTAGTCTCCGAAATGGTGGCGCAGTCGAATCAAGCAGCACATTTTTTGATAGGAAGTCGATTTCCCATTACAAAAACTTTTCTGATTGATGCGATTGTGTCACCTCTGCGCAGACGAATTATTTGAACAAAGATCAACCTTCGAATTTTTCCTGCTTTTTGCAATCTGACTCACTCTCACCCAGATATAGAACTGGTAGCTGCATTAGCCATCCTATAAGAGTCTCAAGCATTCACTCTATGTCATTAGCACGCATCAACTGTTGTCAGTGTTATCAGTAAGCGCTTCTGGCCCTTTCCTCCGTACTGTTGTTGTGGAACAACACAGTATCCTTCAAGAAAACACGGGAACAACACAGTATCCTTCAAAAAAACAAGGAATTCACAAACAAGGTTTAAGAGTTCGTTTGCTTCAGACATGGTTGGTCTGAACAACTAAACAACCAGTGGTCAGTTTTCCAAATCCATGCAGAGGTCACTGGTTTTGATATCGCAGATTGCTGAAAGTGCACTGTCACCTTATATACTCCCAAATTACTGACACCCCATCGCTCCCGAAAACCTGTTTTCAAGATATTGATTGCAAACACGTTCAGTACAGTAGCATTGCAAGATTTCTAGCAGCAAACAAATTACCTTGACGTGAACAATCTGATTTTATGTCGTCACCATAAGAATGACCCTCTTTCACAATACAAGCTGTTGCTTCATCTGGTCCGGGTAAGTTCGTTGCAGCGGGGACGGATTCAGAAGCTGCAAGAAAGGCTTTTTGCCAATACGCAGGTCAATAGGCAATGAAAAAATAGTTTTTGAAGAACACAGGTCTGTATTTAAGGCTAACAATATGAATTTTGTAATCTGTTGGCCATAGGTGAAATATATCCTTGCAACCACAATCTGAAGCGAATGATTTGTTGTGAGAATAGAGTTTTCCAAATGATGAATTATACTAACACGGGTCATTTTTCAGAATATCTTCGCGAGCGTTCGCTTGTGACGTAACGGGACGAAACTGTCCACCGGCGACGATTTGCTCATTATTGTTCTCGTGATTTGGGATCAGAGTCATTCCGAAACGAATTTCTTACGTTAGGATGTTTACTATCTTTCGCTCTGTGCGTATACAACAGCCATCCCCCGCCTGTGCTCGCCGTGGTACGGCAAAGCATTGCGTTTGCTATTCGCTAGTTGTGTGCACGAACTTGCTCGACATACTATTATTAGGTAGAAGATATACTGTTGAGAAAAGTCGTAAAAATGTTCACGACTCTTGGAGTGTGCTGACGTCAAATAAACTTTATGCTAAGGGGCGTTATTGATCTGTACTGGCTAAACATGCCAACAAATGGCGGTCCTGGCCCACCTAAAATAAAGCGCAATGTGAGGCCCATCGCACAAGTGACAGTCCCAAGACATGTACCTGGCTGCGTCAACGCATCTTCCCGCGCTTGAAAGCAGCGGATATTTGCCGGTTCGCCGGGATTGCTTCGATTGCTTGCTGCGGCAGCGTCGTATACAGTTCTGATAGGAGGCAAGTCACGGATGGTTGGACGCAGTCTAGCACGTGCTTCAGGTAAACTCGACCTTGCTGATTTGTTTCCTGTTTTGTGACAACAGATGATGGGCAGGCCTGGGTTTCATTGTTTTTCAAGGTTCGAAACACAAATTATTTTAAAACAACCATGAGAGATTTTTAAATCTTTGAGCTGTTACATTCGTTGTATGCTGCAATACCTTTCAATGTAAATTTTTCTAAAAAGGTAGTGCTTTTTATCAAGTGGTTAGATCTATTGTCACGAAATTTTTCCACTAAAAAGGCTGCCTGCTGTTTCTCAGCTACGTTTTCCTTGCATGAGATCTTTGCAGAGCAATTTTAAATCTGCCAGCTGCACGTATATGTTGTTTGGACCCAGTTTCAATCAGTTTTTACGCTTCTCAGAGGGGCGAGACACGATTACAATCAAAGCTTTCAGTAGTTTCTGCATCACTGCCACAAACAGGAGCTCAGGCAAAGGTGTAAGATCATAGTATACCTCGTTTCAGCAGGATTTTTGCATTGTTCGAACAGGTGTTGCCAGTCGACACAGGTGAGCTTGCACTTTCACTCAATGTGCTTTTCAACAAAGGCTTCTTTCGCCTTGACCGATTTGCACTGCAAGTTTTAGAGCAGCAAGGTTCTAAATGAAAAGAAGATATGCGGTTTCTATTTGACAATTTTGAACAACAAAAGGTTGTACAAGGCAGTTATGCAATTTTTTATTAAATTGAAAACGTATGCGTAATTTCTCACCTAGTATTTTCCACTTTCTTCTGTAATTTGCTTCAGCCTTTATATCCTGATAGGACGAACTTTCGCGCAGAGCCCAGCTAATATCAAAGTCATCGTCATCATCAAGACACAGCTTATGTTGATGAAAAGGCGATTTTCTTGATTTATTTTTATTCCCTAAATACAAAAAACACAAAGAAGTAGGAGGGATATGGACATTAGGGATCGATGTGGCGATATTTTATTTGGTCCCAGTGAACTGCATTTTTTGAGACCACACCTGTGCGAAAATGCTGTCAAGATTTAGACACGATGTTGTGGTGACACACGATTAAAAATGAAGCAGTCATTGCTTCAAAAATATATCAAGCAAATTACTTGCAGTTTGCCGCAAAGCACTCTTCAGAAACAGTTTATAAATTTGGTTCTGATCAACACACCACAGAACGATTATCGAGTCTATTCTGCTTATAAGGGCTTCTTGCAGCATGTTCGTAATGCTTGACTTTATGTGTGAACATATTGCTTTGCTATCATTTCAATTTCACTCACTTCTAGCTGGCAGCTTTTCTTTTTTCAAAGTTCTTCTGGGCTGGGGCGACGTTTTCTGAAATTCACCGTAGTTTTGCGATAATTTATGCACTTTGCACTAGATCTCTGCACGACACTATTTCTTCTAGAAATTCTTCACAAATCAGTAAATTAATAAGGTATTTGCCGAAGCAGACTACTTGCCTTGCTCGATTTGCTGCCGATAACTGTTGGAACAACTAAACACCGAGCCACAGTAACAGATGCCACTACGTACGATAAAGCGAACAATATATCCAGCGCCTCTTGCTCTGCTTAGTCATTAATTACTCAAATTATTTTATTCCTCATCTTCAACATCATGCTCGATGTTTCTACGCAGTGGCGTAACTGGCGGAGGGTCACAGGGGCGAATCGCCCACTTGGCAAACTAAACGTAAAAATTGGGCCCCCACTTAGTTTATATTTCGGCTTTGATATTCTTTTGGTTTTCAGTAGCTTTTATGCGTTTTTCGGGGTATTTTCCGGTGATTTAGCGTCTTAGTATAGCCATCCACATACGGATTCAACATCATTTATAAATTTTTTTTGTGCTGGCTAGTGAGTCCCTTTCAGTTAAATTCTCCCCTGGCTCGAACCTGTGGTTACGCCACTGTTTCTAGGGTTCACTTATTAATTGAGAGGCAGAACCGCTCTGTTCCATGAGCATGCAATTTTTGAAAAATGCGATCGTTTATGAAGATTATTTGAAATAAAACGATTGTGCAGAAACTTCACAGATTTCGCGCTTTATACTTACTTGTAGTGACACCAGGTGCAGAGAAGGTTCATCGCCAGGAGACGCTGCAGTACTGGGTCTTTGTTTGAAATTATCTTTGTTTTCGTTTACTGAAGCAAAAATCATTGAATGATTTTATATCTAACAGTTAAGGTACAAACGCCGAGACGATTGCTTGAAACGACACTAGTCGGTGTGAAACGTTGCTGTGAACTACTTGTTTTTATTAAAAATGATTAAAAGTCCTAAAACGAATGTATCCCTTTTTATAGCATGCTACTCTTTTATTGTTTCCGCCGTGTACAAGCAGGGGCACAGTGCCTAAAAAAGAGGTGTGGTAATGTCGTTCCCACACCAATAAAAAGGAAGACTGCACCAAATAGTTCAAATAAAGTGAGCATTCGCCTACAAGAATTTCCACACTGAATCTTCCTGTTTCGCTGTAGACTTTTGACTAGCAGCGCGAATTTGTGTGTCGCTAGCACATCTGTGAGATCGTAGCCATGTTTATAAGAACACGAGTGACTTCATGTCTCACGCTGGATTTTTTTCACAGAAACTGAAGGTATTTTCACACTTGTCCTTTACAAACAATCTTTCATTTAAGTTGTCGTGAGAGAAGCCATTGAAAATTCAAGGGTGCTATATAGATGTACAAAGGTGTATTAAATATCTTCAAATTCAAGTGAAAACCTTTCTTAAGTTTGGTATATCGTTGAATCGTCGTGGATTGACGAAACGACACCTCAAATTAACTTGAAAATCACCTCGCATAGATCCAGAGCAACTAAATAGAGCATGTTTCGGGGAAATAGGACAGCAGCAGGAAAACCATGGTGCAAGTTAAGCTTTGGTTTGCTGTCTGCTTTGGATTGGACTTGAGTTTTTCTACCAAAACTTGAATTTTATTTTCCTTGGAAATGTGTGACAATCATGCACAGAACCAGGTACACGGCAGAGTTCAAAACCAGGAAGTTCTTTGGAATTTTCTCAAAGCAATCATCTTCTTTTGCAGAGGCTGTGCCACACACACTTACAGTCAGTAAGAGTAAAGGGGAGTTCTGCCACTGGAAGATGAGGCAACAACAAACCAACTTCACATGATAGAAAAACTGAAAACGAGTTTTTGAAAGATAATGGCTTAAATGTCCGAACTTCTCATGAGCTTTCTTGTAGTCTGCAAGGAAACTCAAAATGTTGATGTACATTACCAGCAAATTAATCAGTTACACAAATAACACTAAACAATGTGATAATGCAGATTGTACCTTCAGAAAACGTAAACTTTATAAAAAACTACGAACCACTCGATGAAGTGGAAGCCGGAAGTCATACCTGCTTAGGAGATAGGATGTTTAAAACTGTAAATAAAGAACTGTATGCCAAGTGTGGACAGTTGAAAAATAAACGCCACGAAAAGGAACGGTTTTGTACCAGGCCATCGTGATCATTGTTTCATATCTATCAGCAACCGCTTAAGCCACAAATCAATTCATCATACATGTGCACGCATTGTATCATGCGGATCGCTGGCAGGCCCGGTCGCTCCTACTGCAAGACCGGCTTCTCTGCTTTTGGTTTCATGACCTGCCCCTAACTGCTCCTTGTGATTATTAAGCTAGGCCCATCTTGCCTCTGCTGACCGAGAACTTTGCAACACGTAAGGCCAAGCCGGGACAATCAATATTGCAGGTTAAGTTTCGTCAAAACCGTGCAAATCCGCGCTCTATTGCATTTGCATTTGAAGACTTTTGTCCGAAGAGAAACCGAAGTTTGTACTGGTGATTATCGTGTTGGAAACACGGTAACTGAAAGTCGACACGAAGTGACACACCTTTCTGGGAAGCTACTTCCTTGGATGTATTTACTGCTGGTTCATCAACATCCTCTTTCGCTGTGGTCGCTGTTTCCGTGTTTGAATCATGAGCGACATTATCTGAAATAACAAACAAACAAAAAAACTTAATAATAATTGATTTGAGAAAGAGGTGGACGTGATCGCCGAGCATCAGCGGTTTCTCTTTGTATATCTTTCGCAGACAGCACAGTGCACGTTTTGCTTGTAACAATTTGCACTGGTTTCTGAACCAAAGCCTTGTAAAACTTTGAATGATTTTGCTACAAGCAGAGGACGTATATCAGGGGTCTCAAACTCAAATTTCTGGCACGAGGGGACATGGCTTGATGTCTAAATAAATAGGCTAGGGTACGCAGGCTTCGAAACCGTGAATTTTGCGCAATGGCGATTTAACTCATACGATAAGAGCAAGTGGCTAAGAGATCAAATATGTATGATAGGGCGGCTCATATGTGCTTTGTATGCTTACCGGTCTTTTTAGTTTCATATTTCAGTGCCTGCGAATCCTCTACACTATTAATTGATTCGCGGATAATTTCCTTTTTTGATGAGGCAGTTGTGATTTTCAGGTCACTACCAAGTGAGACTTCGGTGACCGACGCTGACTTGTTTCCTGTGAGAAAAGTAAAGTTCTGCTTGTTTGTTTTAGTGCGGACCTTTGTTTGACAAGGTTGAGAGCAAAACTGGTCCTGCTGCAAAAGCTGTAAAAGTAAGGATTTCCTGTAAAATTGTTATCGGAGTAAATATACGTACTGTACTCTCGCTTGGGGAATTCTGAGACTTTCACAGTGAGTGCCTTTCAAAGTCGATTTCAGGTAATTGGAATGCGCAATTAGGAAAACTGAGGAGTCTGCATCACGCCAAGCATACTTAATTCATCATTTTCGTATCAAAACAACCAGAAAACATCCAAAGGCGTGAAGATGTTAGACGTATTGGCTTTTAGTCAGTTTCAGCAACAGTTAATCAACCACTGGTCGTAAATCGGACTTCTCAAGCACGCTTTATTCACAAGTTAGGTTTAAATTCCTGAATGCTTTCTAGATTGCAACAGATTAATTAACTTAGAATAGTGTATTGTTGCTTCTGCTTCAAGGTTTTTCATGTCTTGGAAAAGCCATTGGTCGCTACGTTACATTTAATTATAAGACTTCACTATGTAAGACTTCCAAGTTTCACTCTGTCTTTTTATCGTTTCCAAAAATGAAGTCTTGTTTGGGTAAGCATCGATTTCCTGCTGTTTAGTTTTAGTGATTTTGCGATAAAATGCAAGAAGCATTAGAAACGTGATCCACCGCCACGTACAGCAGCATAGGCGTAGCCAGGGGCCATGCCCCCAAAAATTATTAGCATATCCAGTCATTTCGTGCTTTGAGAAGCGGCGCCCCAAACAAACATACTCTTGCTCCCCTAAAGTCAAACATTTTGGTCTCCCCGAAATTTTGGGCTGGCTACGCCTCATACAGTAGATGGTTGTCAGACAATGTAATCGCTCAAGCACATGAAGGGAGGTGTAGGCTTCTTTCCACTCAGCGTGAGTACGCGAGACAGGCAGAAAACGATTTTGTACCTCTTTTCACAACTTTCCTTCTTTTCTCCAGGTTATCGCGCATGATATCCCGGGGTGGATTGGTATTTCCACTCCGTGTGGTTTTCCGCGAAGACTTCACGGATCGTTGTTGGTTCGGAATATACGTATGAGAGCAGCAGGGCTCTTTGATCAAAAAATGATTACGATTAATTTTTTGCATGGCAGCTAAAGCCCGTGAAAAAAATTTATAATTTTGACAGAAAAAAGGGTAACCATGAGTCCTCTTTCTGGCGCAAAAATGTGTGCACTGGCTACAACTTCCAGCAACATCTTAGAAAGGTCTACAGCTGGTAGCAAACACTCCAGCACAACCAGTCCGGCATATTTTCTGTTGTATGAATAAAGAGTTTGCTTACATTGCGAGCATGAAAAACTCTTACTCTAGCAAAACAAAAACGAATCTACTCACCAATTATGTTATGTTTTTCCCTGTAATCGGCCTCCCTTGTGATCTCCAAGTAAGATGGAGAGAGGGAGCTTTCCGATTTGCTGCCATCAAGCGAGTTGTCGTCGACGAACACCTTGTGTTCGTAAAACGGCGAGGGTTCACCGCTATGTGCTGAATCATCAAAATGTAAGAATTTGTGCAGGTTTTTCACGTTTTGCAAACTTTAATTGTTTAAAATGAGACGAGTTTTGCACGGGGCTTGATTTGCGCTACAAAGCTTAGACACAGATAAACTTAAAGTGGGTTTACAAATGCTTTACTCTTTTTAAGGCAGAGCATTTTTGAGGACAAACGCTTTGTACGAACAAAATATCGACAATAAATAACACTTACCTGCTTTTTCCAACTTTTCTTTCTTTAAATTTCTCAGCCGGTAAGGTGATTTCGTCTAAAATGCAATGCTTTACAACGTAAGCAATGATAGCAATCCAGCCAAAAATAAAATGCACTATTTAAAGTTAAATCTGTTTTTTTCGCAGTTCTTGCGCTTCCCACCAGGCTCAACCTGATTTTGAAGAAGGAAACAGAAGCCGCCCTGCACCCAACCTTTACTCACGCAGCTCGTACCTTAGGCGTCGCGCAGGGGGTCGGGGGTTGCGAAGGTTCACCGCAACAGTCTGAGCTGCCTTTGTTGACAGACTTCCTTTCTGAAAAACGAACGACTTTGATGAAGCCAAAGGCGATCGCAGAATCGAATAAAGACAATATTTAAACGTTTCATGTCTGGTTTTTGAGATGTTGAACGATATTCTGTAAAGTATTTGCCTCATGCAACAAACTATTTCCATTGGTAGATGAAAACAATCTTAAGAACGAGCAGACGAAACCTTTTTCAAGACAAATAGAATCAACTGGGCTCAATGTGAGGTACGTCATGCTCAGCCTTGCTGAAGCGCCTGTTCTTTTATGGAGATGAGGATATTAGTTGCAGAAAATGTTTTCAGCTCTCTTCGCGCAGAGGCAGTCCGTCGCGAAAAGAGTTTGTGTGAGTGTTCTTCTTTTGTAAGAAAAATTAACCTGTTATGCTCTCGCTTAAAAATATAATTTTGTGAAGCGCTTTAAAATACATCTTATTCATGTTAGCATGGTGAATGTCTTTGGAAAACGTTTTCAGTCTTTTAGGTGTTAAGAAGAAGCTATTATTCTTACAAAACCAAACTACATTTGTTTGCTTATTCCTTGAAAGAATATAATTTTTAACACCAAAAACAAAAAAACTTAGAAATATCCAACATTTTTTTGAAATTTAAGAGACTTTGTTTTTTCCTGAGATATGTCAAAACCTTGATTATGCGACGTTTGCATGTTTCACAAAATCACTGTTAACATAAGAGTAGTCAACCAAAATCGTATCATTTGTTTGAAAAAAGAAGATATTAAATTTTCAACCATACTTTACTTACCTAGAACATCTGTCACGCTTTGTTCGGAAGAGCAAGAATTTGCAGGTTCCTAGAAAGACATGGACGTAACGCATTATTTGTACAAGGCTTATTGGCATTTTCGATATCATCACACCGTGTGTTTAGGTCTATGTTTTACAAAAACACGTAATTCTGACAAAAATCTGGTTGCTGCAGAGACAAAAGTGAAGTTAAGCAAGATTTCCATACCAAGGTTTCGAAACTCACTACAGCGCTCAAAGGAGGGCTGAACCATAAATATATTAAACATTTCTATGGCTTTGATGTTGGGGTTAATCGGTACACTCATAAAGCTAGTATTTGTAGTTATTTCTGGCAGCATTCACTCACGTTTTCAGCAACACTGAGAACTTCATTGGTTTGGGAAGTGCTTGAGACTGACCGCCGGTTTCCAAAAAGCCAGTTGAAAATTATTGAAAAGCCTGGTGAAAACAAAACGAGAAGTTCCCGCTCCTTCGAATGTTTTGTTAGCTATTCTTTCCTCTGGCATTGCGATTGAGCATAAGCAGTGGTGTTTTTGAAAAATGTACTGCTCGCAATAAAATTATCATCAACAATTTTTCTTTGCAACACAAATGAGAGAAAATTGTTTTTAGCAAAAGCAAAACTGATAGCTGGTGGGTTTCATTGTGGAGTACAATTGTGACTTTTTCTGCTGTTTTTGTTCTCACTATTTCAAGTGCCCGGCTGGTGTTGAAGCTGAAGTGTCTTAGAGTGGCAGGTTTACAAATGCTGGCTTGATACACTCGACTTGCAGAACTAAAAACACTGTTTTCCCACTTTTTAGGTAACTTTCTGAAGATGTCTTATGACATGCGAAACACACTAAGCTATAGTGAAGCAAATGGTTATGGATGTATACTGAAGTAGCAAACCCACATAATTTTACTCCAAACTGCTGCACAAATTATAATCATCTGTCAGATCCGGAGTTCGGCTCAAAACTGTGTAGTCGCCATTGTAGGATAGGAGAGCACATTTTTGCCGATGTGCAAACCCTGCGCATTGACTTTAATGATGAAATAAGTTGAAAAAAAGTCACTGCATGCTTTCGATTCGTTAAAAGTGGCCGAAGTTTTGCAGAAACTCAAAAGACAAGACTGTTTTCGTTTTTAACGAAAGTGCTTGGTGATGTGTGCCAAAGTTAAAGTCAAAGCAAGTTTTATTGCCAGGCTATTAATTTTGGACCGGAACAACAATGCTCCCTGCAAAGGTTTGTTGTGCAAAACGTTATTAGCTACTGTTACGCCATTTTAAAACGTTGCTGTCTTTTAAAATGCTGTGGTACCACAGTACGCTGCAGTACAGGCTCAGCCGAAACGACAACAGTTCAAGTTGTGGTGTCGGACGTGAGAAAAGCCGCCAAGTCCTCAGTTCTTTAACAAACCTGCTCTGTTGGCAATAAATGGAAAGCCATTGAGATCCTAGGCCTTGTAGCCAAGCTACAAATAAAAAATATGACATTTCACGTCGGGGAGAAGCTACTTTATTTGACTTGTCGAGACAGTGAATTGCATTCAAATCGTTCGTGGAATACGGTTCAGACAACGATGTTTGAAACGTATGTAGTGCTCGTGAAATGCCACAGACTCTTGAACAGGTCACTGTCATGATAAATACTCGTTTCTTCCATTACAGCACTGACAAAAACAACAGAAAATGTGTTTTATTTTCGCTCTGACTGTTTTTTTTCTGGAGTAATCGTCGCTTTGCTGTCTTCTCTGCTCTGCGGTATCAATTTTTTAAGTGAGATTCGTTACGATTCACATGAATTAATAAACGGGAAGACATATTTGCTTTCTGGATGCAGATAATGTCCGTGCCAAATAGATGCTATAATTTTACTCCTGACTTTAATGGCCACATTTGGCATTTATTCGGTTGAGTTATTTTTTGTAGGTGGGGAGCCAAAAATAAGCGGGGGACAGGGAATCGCAAGATTTTCAGATGTTCCTGTTGCTGCCCGCTAGCAGAAACAGCGTGCATCAAGATATGAAAGCTGCTGGGATTAATTATTTAAATCAGCGTAAACACTCGCATCAAGATGAAATGTTTGGCACTGAAATCGATGACGTAGACGAGATCTCATGCCGATACCAAGGGGGTTCGTGGGGGGGCGGCTCAACTATAGAAGCACAACAGAAAATGACAATGCATCGAATGCGGTCGAACCTCGTTTCACTGACTGGTAGAAAACCATCAAGAATCTTCCAACCGACTGGAGGGGGGCAAGGAATCGAATCGACGGTGAACTTGATGTAGACGATATCGAATCCCTTTTCCCCCGTGCTCTATCTGCAGTTAAGCAAACATAAAGCCTTTTCCTGCAAGGAGGGTTGTGAAAAAGTTACATCAACCCTACGACTACCAAGATTTTTTCTTCAAGAATTACCAACGGGGTCAATTGACCCTTGCGTTGAATATGAGTGGTTTTTTCGGACATAGCGCACTATAAGTTGTCCCATCTCCTTCATATAAATAAATTTTGACAGTGTGATCTTTGTCTGTGGTGACGTCACAGTTCGTTCGCTTCTGCGTTTTGCGCATGCGCAGTGGCAATTCTTTTGTTTGATTTCACTGCCTTGTGGAATTGTGGATGCAAACTGCTCAAACGTTATATTGCGGCAGGGACTGACTTTGCCAGAAAACTTTGGAGGGACTACCTTTGTGTGATATGCATGTTATTATGCATATTACACAAACATGATATTATTGGTTACGTTTCGATGACGTCTTTGTAAAATTGGCAACTTATGGAAATGATATATTTTGGGGACCACGAACCAACTGCCCCACTGGCTGCGCCCACGGTGTGATGGGAGTTGTATAGAGTACTGTGCTACTACTTGACAATGATTGGTAAGTATTTGCGTCTTTACTAAGTGCACAAAACTTCAAAACTTTACTATTAGCACTTGATGAATTTTTGAAAAAGTAGTTAAAACAAACACAACACTTCAATTATTCTTCAAAAAACAAACAAACAATACTATAAAAGTGAAATTTATGGACATGTATCTCTGAGATTCAAGGAATTGGCAGCAATATAATGCAATTCCAGTTAATAAACATGTATCTCAGAGATTCCCTTGACTGGCACAATGACCCAAATGTACGCCTAAATCATACCGTTGGTTTCCATGTACATCGGGATACCATATAAATTTTGCCAAACACACGGCCTTGCATCAATGGACCTAACAGATTCCTTGGTAATATCTTGGCAGTGAAATTTATACAACTATATCACAAAATATTGGAGGGACAAAAATTATTGTGCCCTTTATGTCCAAAATTTGGGTAGGACATGTCCAGGCGTCCCCCCGGAAACTCGGCCCCTGTATTGCGCAGGAACTACCGTCATTTAGCTTTTGAACACCAAAAAGTATGCGAAGGCAAAGAAGCTATCATCAAATACATGAAGCAAGAATTCAGGATTGTGGATCACTTATTCAAGAGGCTTTCCGAAGACTTTAAGCAACTTTCCAGAAGATGTAGTATGCAAGTATCCGGAATCTCTCATAGTTGAGCGCATCTCTAAGAGTTGAGCTGAGCGCTCGATAGTGACCCTTGTAGCTGGTTTGCGCGAGGATCCTGTAGCTGTTTATCTCAAATGCAGGTTTGCGTTTTTTTGTGATATTGTTTGGCCAAAGGTCTGCTCTACTTTTCGCTGTGCAGTGATCTGCTGTATTTAGGCTTGCCAAAAATGAAAGGTGCAATGCACAAGAAGTGCTTGCAGCTCTTCAAGTTGATAAAAACTCCGGTGAAAGTGAATTTGATAAGCTCAAGCCAAGGATGTGTGCGGTTCACAAAGAGCTTGATAGAAAGCAAGAGACTGGGCAAGAATATTTCCGAAACTTAGATACTTGTATATTTGGCCGCATACCTATAGAGATGGTGCCATTTGGTTACTTTGTTTTTAGTTACACAGTGGACGTGGAAGTAAAAGAAATGTTATCAGGACAAGGCCAGGCAAAAAAAATTCATTCCTGCACATGTGGAAGATGCTAAGGACGTGTTTCAAGAGATGTGGGGCCATAAAACGGTGACCATATTTTGGAATTTACACTCACTGAAGCTCGTCGACAGGGGGTTAGCGAATTCTCTTCAAGAAAAGAAATGTTCGAAGCGTTCTTTGGCCTGTGTGTTCTTTGTGGAGTTTTAAAAGTAAGGGATGAACTTCCAACAAAATTGTGGGAGACATAATACGGACGACCTGTCTTTCCAGACACGACTGGGCTTCAACGCTAATAAGGGTGGTGTGGATACAGCTGATGAAATGCTTGCAGGGTCGACTTAGGCAGCATTCCGAAAATGGCCACTTGCTGTATTGTTCAAGGAGTTGGACATTGTGGCACTGGATGTATACGCCATTTGCAGACATTTGCAAGTAACAACCACAAAAAGAATTTTATCATCAAACTGGCAGAAAATCTGTGCTCTCAGCAGAGAGAAACTGTAAGGCATGTAGAGTCCCTCTACTCCATCTACAACTACTAGTGCTCTTCTCCAGATCTTTAGAATTTTGAGTTGGCGCCTGCAGGAACTGAGGAAGTCGCAAAACCAAGATTTGAGAGCCGACCTGGCGTGGAGTATGAACTCCGGGAAGATGGAATCCAATCCCGGAGATTATCCTGGCTTCAGGCGTCTGAGGGCATCAGCAAGCTCCTCCGACCTAAAGTTTTGGAGGTATTGTGACCCTCAGGTGTTGGAATCTTCCATAGGTCGGACAGCTGCTTGTTGACGAACCTGATGGACTCGCGGTCCCCGGTCCTGTGTGTCCCGTTCTTCACGAGTTGCGAGGCGATGGATTTTGCCGAGACGAGGCATTGGTTGAACGAGCGTCCAGACCTGCCAATAAGTTTGTAGATGGTTCTCCACGCCTTGCAGTCAGAGTGCGAGAAGTCGATGGAATTGACAGCTTCCTCCCATCGTTCCTGCTTTTTCTGTTGTAGCCGAGATAGTAGGGACGAAGCGGCTCTGTCAGTGTCAAGCCCACTGGTGCTCGGATGAAGGAGCCATGGAGGGTCTCGCCCTTTTGTCCCTGTATGGCACATAGTTTATCCGATGGCCACGTGGGATACATTGTTTAGCCGCAGATAATAGGCTCTCGCAAAAATCCTGGTATGCCCTCCTCTCAATATCTGGTGTGTCCAGAGGTGGCAATCTCTCGACGGATTCACCTGCGAGAAGCAAAAGCGCTTCCAATCGGCCTTGCGAAAGTTCCAACGCTTCACCAGATCGCTGTGGGCAGGAGCCTTGATTCTTGGTGGCGTTATGAGGGAGGGCTGATGTTGTGACCGCGGGAACTTTCCTAGAACACGTCTATCCAACCGTCGGCTGTCCTGGCCGAAACTCACGAAGGCCAGATCCGGATTGGTGCCGACGTTCCAACGGCGAGAGATGAAATTGTCTGTTTCCTTTGGGTTGTACAACAGTTCAAGGTTGTTGGATGTTGCCTGGAGTGCAGGCTCTCACCGTCAGGAGATGTTTTGTTGTAACCCCAATTGACATGCTGGTAATTGAAGTCGCCAGCGTACAGGCTGGGGTGTGGGAACGTCGGGATGGCCGTTGGGATGAATCGTGAGCGTGGAGGTTTGTAGACGTTAATGATCTTGTATCCTGCGACGTCTACGCACAATCACTCAGTCTCTGATTGTTCTGGAGACTGATCGACCAGTGACCATTCCAACCGCTCGTGGACAAACGTGGCAA
>JGI24159J19872_10002917_pt1 | contig 20841 bp, 11 predicted proteins | sample Ectturendosymbi4_FD_19872 | JGI IMG/M metagenome (IMG submission 19872) | reverse complement strand
CAAAGTCGTATACTCTGGGCTTAAAAGGCTGCTCCAGAAAGACAGAAAACAGCCGAAATTTTTGAATGAGGTTGCAAACTTGTAACACTTCCGAAAACCGGCTCATTTTGCAAGAATTTTCAACAAGATCCAAATTCTTGTCTATTCAACGAGACCTTTAGTTGGTTCCGAGATAGGGAGTCGTCTCCGGTCCAACTTTTGCTGAAGCAGACGATCCGATTGCTATTTGCCGGTGTGAAGCGAAATTTCTGACTTCACGCCATGTGCGCATGGATAGAGCAGAACTGTCGCCAGAAAGTTTTCAGTAGGGGGGCTTTGGGTTTATGCGGGGGGGGGGCTTGACACTCCAAAAATAGACATCTCAACTGATTTATAGTGTTTCATGTTCCACTTTGGGGGGGCTAAGCCCCCCCGTGGCGACGGGACTGGGATAGAGTAATATTCTTCATATCAAATACGCTGAGAAAACTGATCATTAGGGTTTAGTGCAGCTATGTCCAACCCAAATGGTTTACTGAGCCAAAAATTATGTCACTACCTTAACCAGGGCCGCATATTGAATGACACATTTTATTGTGGGCCGCACATTCAATGGCTTACTTTAATCTTAGCAAACTAAATTTAGCTCAAGCTAATATACTCAAAGTGTTCAAATCCTAATTGCAATGGCAAAAGACGTGATTGGACCACCTGCATCAAAAATGTCAAATTCAAGATTATCAAAATAAGGACAGGTTGTCAGTGTGTAGGCTACTTTTACTACAGCGAAAACCTAAACAGGGCCGCACAAAACCTTCGACTGGGCCGCATCCGTCTCTCGGGCCGTGGGTTGGACATAGCTGGTTTAGTGTTTAGGTAAGTGTGTGGGGTTAGGGTTTGGTTTAAGGTAAGAAAAAGAAAAATAATTGAGGTCTGAGATTAAGCCCAATATTTTTCAGTGTTGATAGTTATTCCCGCACTGTAGCTTGTGGGCATCTGACATCTAACGAAAAAGTTTCAATTTACACAACACACACAAAAAGTAATCGCCAAACTTTATTCCTTTACTCTGAGAAGCAAAATACCGGACAAAAAATAATTGGTCAAAAATTTCGCTTGACACCGGAGTAGGCTTGATGTCTACCGGCTGGTGCTGGGTTTGGGAACATCATACAAAAGCCGGGGTAATTTTAGACAGTATCTGGAGTAGGAAGAGTGTAGTAAGTATGCTTCTGTTATTTTACGTGTTTGTCTCAGACAGAAGGTCCATATCACATTAGAACACATGAGTACAGAAATGCTTATACACAAATCTTCACAGGGCAGACTGTAGTTGGTGCGCGTAGACGACATTGAAACGTCACAAACACTGAACAAGGCACCAGTAACTACTGCATTCGGTCATCCCGAATAATGGAGATTGCAAAAAGCATCAGACAAGTGAAGTGAACGGATAAACAAGTCGGATGAAGATGCACGTCGTTAAAGCATGCAAATTGTTTCTAATCATGACATCAGATGCGCTGACGAGGCATGTAACTTCATGTGGGCGAACACTTACGTTCCTTGGGATGTAACGTAATGGAAAATTCGATAGGCATTGTAGGCTACGTAACGCGAATGCGATTAATACTGTCTATGGAAATAAATCCTTTCTCAGCAAAGAATCAGACACTTTAAGATCTTACAGATTATATATTTCGCCTACGATGTAGGCATCATCAGCTCTTATTCTAATAGAAAACGATTAATACTGTAGTAGACTGTATCTGCACCCCAATTCGCAGGCATACCTTGGCAAGCAATACGAACGGAACAGTTTCTTAACTGCAGTAGATTGAGCAAAGCTTCTTCTGAATCTCAGTGGTGTAGGATCTGGGGGTGCAAGCTCACTCCCAAAAGTTAAGTTTCGACATTTTTAAACAATATTAATGAAATTATACTTTGTTATTGAGTGTATAAATAAAGGTTTATTATGTCATAGAAAACACATTACAATATAAATAAAATCAACAAACTGTATCTAATAACTTTGTGTTTTAGTTTTGTGAGAGTTTATGAGTAACTGACTCACTCGAAAGTTTGGACAAAAGAAGGCATTTCATTTATATGCTTTATTAATAATTGTACATTGCGATAATCGAGTATGCTGCAGGGAATCTGTTTCATTAGTAAACTCCATACCATGCAAGAACAGAAAAAGCTTTTAACTAGTGTTTGGATGAACACATTTTGCCATACAGTTTGTGGCATATTGCATGTGTGTGCAGTTGAACAGACAATACTGTGAGACTCATGGCACAGCCTAGCGTACTTTTTTCAGTTGGGTTAAGAACCAGGCTTCAAGTACCAAATTCTCTATTATCAAGTTTATGGCAACTTGGCAGAGGAAAATATGTGGCAACAACTATACAGAAAGTTTGTCGCATAAAAGTTTTTCGGGCAAATTTAGGAAAATTGAGCAAAATATCTTTTGAATCCCCAAAAAATTGCCTGCTCCTACACCAATGCTTCTGATCTTGTAAGTTGCACACTGAAGTGATTTCACTTGCCTCTACGAGTCATAGCCATCTTTAGTGAGGCATGAAGCAATCACCCAGATCTGACGTACTCAGTAAACTTAATGCCAATCAAGGAAACTGGCGTGGCATGCTGTTTACACTTTTCGGGGGAAAAACTACACCGACGGTATTGCTACAAGACAATTTCACATTCAGCACTCAGCAGCATAATCCCAGAAGTATTCGACGACTGCTGCAGGCACTAAACCAGGGGTCTCAAACACAAAGCCCGCGATGCTTTTTAGGATATTTCAACTAATTAACATTTATGTTAATTAGTTTATTCACCGTTGTTTAAAAGTGCTCGGCCAGCGAGTGAACAAGTTCCTTTTAAGGACCGCAAAAAATGATATATTGCCTTGGACTATTTCAGCCATGTTGAGCTAAAGAGGTGTTCAAACCATTTACGGATTCGGCAAGTCTTCTGTTTCGATTAAAAAAGCTTTTTCGATTTGGATTTGGGGTTTTCTGTGGATGACGTCATAATGGAGGCATGTTTTCGCCTTTTTGGCCAAGTTAACCTGGCCCTGGGCGCCAACCCAACGAGCCATTTTTTGGTTCAAGTTTTTTTGGAAACTAGGCTATCGACCGAGTCTTTAGAGCCCTTGATTGGCTTTCTAGCATATCTCGAGCCAAAACACTTCCCAGAAAAGCAGATTTTATTGGTTGTTCTACCACCGCCAATACGCAGAACCGTGTGCACTCAATTCGGAATTACATCCAATTGGAACTTGCTACGCAATTGGCAATTTATGACGTTTTAATTTCACAAGAAATCTAATCGAAATACCTGACCTTCAACTGATGTTAGACAATTTTTTACAAATCCATAACACAGACAAAGATAACAGAAGTAGGGTGCATTCTGCAGATGCGCATCGATCTCATGTGCTTTCCCGAACGTGGTCGTACACTTCAAACGAAATGCGTGAAGAAACACATTCGACAAAAGCTGAATTCCCATTTTATTGTTTTATAAATTCCACTTTGCTGAGCAACTTAGGCGCAAACTACTGCACCAGAAATGTATCGATCTAGCCTTTTAACTACATGCAAAAACAAGCAATCAGCGCGTCGATCAGTTTTTAGTTGCTTTCTATTTGACTGCACAAAACTCTAAGAGGCTTTGCATTACGATGTTAGTTCGACTGACACTTCGAAATAATGACTGGTACAAGTTTGACATGTTCAACACAATATCGTCTTCTAACGTGCACCTGCATTTAAAAAGTGATAACTCTTGCAAATAGTGTTTCTGCGTAATAGTTTAGGTTATTTCCGAATCATAACAACCACTTCCCGAAACAGCAAAGCCGCTCCAGAACAAAATCAAGCAGGTACAACCAGCTACATCGAACAACTCAAAAAAATGTCACTCATTGTTCACGAAAACTGTCCAACGGCCGGAAGAACAGGAAACCAAGACATCTTTTACACCCGCGACACGCAAGCAAGCAGGATTTAATCATCGTTTCAATTGCGTGGTGACCCACGGGCTTCACTGGCGAGTCACAACCTCGCTTGGAAACATCTCAGTTTCCTTGACAGTTATCATGCTGCTACACTTTACAAGTATGTACAGTTCACTAAACAGAATATTCACATGCGACGCAAGTTTTGCTCCACTGCAGGTAACCTCAACGAAACAGAACAAGTTTAACAGAACAGACCAGAGGTAACGCGTGCGGTGAAAGTGCCGCAAGGGAAGGAGGAATACTGCATTGCCAGTGAAGTTAAAGTTGGGCACTGAAGTTGAAATCATTATCGACGAATTTTTCGCTCAAGTTTCGACGAATTCTCATTAACCAAATGCTTTGTTTCTGTAAAACGATGCCAGAGCGAAAATTTTGACACACACCGAATACTACCGTGCATTGATCAGCGATGAGGTGCGGCTGATTCGACCTGCCGCGAAGTGTGAAGGTTAAGGCACTGGTCGCAGGTTCGCAAAGATGTGAGTCAATCACGTACGGGTCAACAATACACCTCGAAGCGTCGCACGTAACAATACTTCGACGATAGTCAGAAACTCCCCTAAACGTTGATGATTTTACATTCATCGTCGCGTCCTGCCAGGCAGTGGTAGCTGTTACTCGATCTTTAGAGCAGACAAGAAAGGCGACAAAAAAACAATGAAATTGCGACAGATGGCTCCATTTGCGCAGTGCACATTGACCGCAGCCTCCTGGTCCACGGAATGGAGACGGAAAACAAAAACCAACCAAATCAAAATGACAACTGGTCACGATAACCGGCTCAAGCAGGCAGCACGGTCACGAGTCTAACAGCGGACATCACAGCAACTGAACACTGATGATGCCAATTTGCAATACAACGTATTGCATAGCATCATCGTCTAAAAAAAGCACGCACATGGCATGACGCAAAATGCTTGCGCACAGTGTACGGTCACCATTGTCCAGCCGGATGGTTCGCCTAACGGTTGCCATGGTAGTATTTACGAAACCTGCATGGCAGTTAACAGCGCGTTATCAGATGTCGTAAACCCAAGACGCAGTTGCTCGAAAACTCCGCGAAATGCAATCGTCACATTTTAGCCACCGACAACACACGGACCACAAACAGCAATCCAGCTAAACACAGTCCACCGTTACCTGGACAATGGCGTTATTCTATACGCACAGAAAAACACAGGGGTGAGAATTTTGCGGGAAGTGTCAACAAAAAATATAAAAACCATGACAATCAGACTTAGCAGCAGTAAGCAAGCAATCAAGCCTTGCAAGCAAGCATCCAGCAACGTGCCAATTTTCTTAGAATGCGAAGCTCTGTTAAAGCGACATTCAGGAAAAAAAACTTTTAAGAAATGCCGCTGAGTTGAAAAAAACGCAATGAACTAAGAAGAATAAAATTCATAGGAACACTGTCGTAGGTCCAAAATGGAGCTGAAAAATTTACCAAGTCGCATTATGTTCTATGTAGGAGGGGCATTTTGGCTTGATGCGACAATAAGGGAATCTTCACAGACCGTTGGCCTCAATAAATATGTTGCTTGTACTTTGAACGGACTGACGCAATTGAGCCATCATGGCTGAATTGACTGTCCATTGTTCGTGGTTAAGAAACATTTTACAAAAAACAGCCACAGAGCGCATTTTTCGAATCAGCGCGAAAGCGATAAACGATTGTGTCGTCGGGACGTTTCGCATGTGGAAAAGACATAAACAGAACAGGGAGCGGTTCTGCAAGGCTGAAGACATGTACTATGCTTGCAATGATACGTTATATCGCTAGCAAAAAATAAACACAAAGATTCCGAAAGGTTTAAGTGAATGTCATACACGTGCTTCTGTTTGCGAATACTTCGAGGTGTGATTTTTTGAAGGTCCTGCTCGCACACAGTTTTGGCATTGACGTAATCCACATTATTAATACGCGCCAGTTAAGAAGTAGAGGTCGTTAGGACAAAATGCTTATGACAACTATCACATATCGAAAATACGCTTTGATGATAAAAGCTTGAAGCAACATTGGTTGCGACGTCGAACGTACGGTTTCGACACGAATGATCAGGCAGCTAAAGAGCTTATGGCAACGCTTAGCGCATGGAGTTTATAGATCGGAGTTCAGAGCGATCCGGTTTATCGCAGTAACACACATACATTCATATTAAACGCACGAACAAAACACCAGGCGAAATGCTACCCGGAAGAGCACGCGCACACCATTACACATGCACAGAGCAAAGGCAGCGATATTTGAAAAAAATCGCACTGACGAAACAACATCGTTGTTCACTGCTTTACATTCCCGAACTGAAAAATTGCCGCAAAAAGCCAGTGCAAATGTGGGTTGCTACATGAATTCTTCCCGCGCATAAATAATACAAACTAATCAACAAATTTCGTTTCGTTCAGCACAGAAACGCCAACAGTGAAATATCCTATAGCTCTGCTCAAAAACAGACTGACCACCGTGATTAACACTTCTTAACCAACCGGCACTCACAACAACTTCTAGAGCAGTCGAGCTTTCTACCAACTTTGTTGATATATATATATATATATTTATTAATATGTGGTTCGTGTAGGAAAACCCAATACCACCACAAGCGCGATGTAACGGTGGCCTGGCACCAGGGTTCGTTTGACCAGATTTGTTTCGCGTTATATCACAGAATCTTGGTAGTCAGCGACACTCAGCCGTAAATCGCCAACCCATGACATTTTACCCAGATTGAGTGAAGTTACAATTAAATTTTGCGTTCATGAGGTTATGCGCCTGATAAATTATTGCAGCACTCCCTGGAAAACTAAACAACTCCGAACCTGCGTCACGAATGCAACAGCGCAGGACAGTTCGATATTTCCATTGGACAAAGAAATTCGTTGTCGCTAAGAAACGCAAGAGAAAATTTACAAAACCGCTGCATCGAGATGAAATGCAACTTTTATAGCGACAAAACGCTCGGATGATATTGATTTCTCCCACAGCAAGCACAGTCGAGAACAAGTACAGTACAGTTACATTTAAAACGTATAAAAAGCAAATCATCCAGCTGAGAATGATACCCAGCATAACACGCGCACAAGTCTTCATCTCAGCCTGGCGGTTGGTAATACATGTAATGTAGAGCAGAACTACACTGCACAGTGAGAAACAAAAACCAACATGCAAAACATGGTGTACAGGGCCAGGGCAACGCAAGCGCGATTTAGTCAGATAGAACTGGAAGCATCGAAATTTTAAAATTTCGCTGTAAAACTGAATCGTTGACTCGCCACACCTTGATCTCCAAGCGGGAAGAACATTTTGGCACTGACATTTTCGATGAAACCAACTGCACAACGAGCAGAACAACCACGTCCAAGCAAAACAAAAAGCTTTTCCTCCGTGCAGTCAGTACAGCACCTTAACGGCAGAAACTTCTCGCAGGAATCGCGCTTAATTGGACCGGCACACGCAACCTTGGTCAGATAACAGGCTTTTGCCGTATTGTAGAAAAACCTGACTAAATTTCGCAGCGCTGGGACAGTTTCTGCATTTTTCGAACGAAACGTAAGAATTTAAACAGGCATCTCAATTCAAACTGGAATTGTACGACACGGCGTTTGAAAGCAGAGTTGCACAGGCTTCTGCGGGTTGCAGAGAACTGCTGCTGACGCGGGTCAAAACGTCATGCGGTCCATCTCCTGTTCAGAAGCAGCAACCAACAATTGAAACGGGCGGCGTAATATCCGAAATAAACTGATAAAAACGTTTACCCTATGAGTAGTTTTCAAGAACACTTAGAAAACCTGGTGTTGCCTGAAATTTAACGGAAACGGGAGAACATCCGGAACACAATGGATTGAAATTGCAATTGGTATGAAATACGTGACTTGAACCATTGGAAACACCAAACGTCATTCAAGCTCTTACTGTACCAATTACCACAGGACGAACACCAATCATGCGCGATCAAGTAACGTTAACTTCAAGCCTGCGCTATTTAAACACAGGTGGCGGCAGTAGTTTGTCGCTGGAACTCTGTTGGTCAGAAGCGTGATTTTCGAATCCCGTCAGGTAAGCGTTGTGTATAGCAGCAAGAAAAGCGCTGTCGGTCTGCAAGCAAAAGAAAAGTATAATTTGGTTTGCAAGCAGAACTTTGTGCACAGCCATTTACGATATGCTTTAGAGAACACTGAAATTGCACCCGTTTAACGTAGAAACAAACGTGACATTACGACAATGGTCTGTAAAGGGAGAAAAGACAGAAGTTGGGCATTCTCCAGACTAAGTTATTCAATCCGTCTTATATCGACACCATCATGGAAGCAAAGAACTCATTAGCGATGTACGGTGTAATGAAATTGACCGGCAACAAAAAGTCATTCAACGGGACAATAAACCTTCCGGAGAAGAACAACCTCCAGTGTTAATCTCTACGCAATGACCTTATTTTGGCATGAGGCTCACTGGTTGCACGTGCTAACTGGCGATGCAGCGAATGTTTAATGTACTGTAGTTTCAAAAACAACGCGGGCGATGGTGAAAACAACTTCTTCAGACTTCTGCATATTCGGGAAGTAAAAAACTATCAGCTTGCCCAGGTGTCTTGCGCAGCTGCACGCAGGTATATCCACATACACCGAGCGCTTTATTGCGCTAAGCCGACATGTACGCAGCGCATGAAAACCACGTACAGCATAAAACGAGGACACATTTATGAGGACAAACCAGTTCACGTAAATGCATAGCACCACTGCGAAGTCATACAAAACACGCTGGCTTTTATTCCAATTTNAATACGATTCAGGCAAAAAATTACTGTTTGGAAAGGAATGTTTGATGTGTTTATCTTTAGACTTTTCCTCAGCCTTACGCTTGAACTTCACACACAAAAAGTACATGGAAAACCTACAACTGCAAGATCTTGTTTAAATTAGCATCTCGTATTATTTTTCACACTTAAAATACTGTCATCAAAAATACAAAAATTCAGAGTATAACTTGATGAAGCATGCGGCATAAACGCACAGACACACCGACCTGTAACAAATGCACAATAGTTTCCGCAAGCTTTTGCTTATCTAATGGTGGAAATACACTTGGTTGATTGCTGACGTTGGCTTGAAGTAGACGCAAGTGCACATCGTCAGCTTTCGGCAGCGCAGACGCCGTGCATTTGAAGTCATCCGGAGAAATAAGGGTCGTTTCGTTAGTTGCTCGTGCTGTCTGCTGTAACATGAAAAGCAAAAGCATTTTTATCGAGCAGTGAACTTCTGCTCGCCATGCGAAGTTTAAAAACGACACCTACCACGTCATCGACCGATGCTTCGGTGAAGTAAGTTGCGTTCATGGTCTTCGCCTCAGAAAACGCGGCATGATTCACTTCAAAGCAAAGGATTAGCGTTGTATTATTGCCACGTCGCCCATTCTAACCCTTGACGGTTTCGACGGTCCGCGATTCGTTTTACGTAAAATCAGTCATACAGTACCACTCAAAAATAACATCGCTCCGTTAAACACTGTCTGCGGCTACACAAAATTTACTTGGAAACAACATTTGCCTGGCAGTTTTGTCCTTTCAAAAGTTCCACATGAGTTCATATATTACGCTATCTACAACATCAACTTACCAGCTGTAGTGGGACGATCAGAAACAGTGTGAACAGGCGCAGTTGCGCGTAAAACGTCGGGAGATAAGAGCTTTACATTACTGATGGACGAACTGCCGTGCAGAACAGCATTCTGTAAAGGTGACGACCGAGTATTGACGTTTAGATGTGCGAGGCCAGTCGCAACTGACATGCTTTTGCTTATAAGCGGCTGCGAAGTCTCGCGCTGTTCATGCACAACAGGCAATGGTGGCGCTGCGTTGAAAGATGGCGAAAGCGACGAAGAAAGACACCTTCCGCCCGTTTTTTCAGCATTAAGCGCATGATTGGCGAGGTTTCGGTTGAGCAGCGCTCGCTGAGAGAAGTCGATCTTCGCGGTCGCGTGCAGACCTTGTACGTCTGAAGCGTCGCCGGCGACCAACGCTGAATGGTGGTGATCCTGCGCAGGCGACGACGTTCGTCCATTCGCCGTGCGCCCGCTGACCGCCATTTTGTTCAACAGTTTCACAAAAGCCGAGTCGTCGCAGGCACTTTTCGGCAAGGAGGCGGCATTTTTGTCCAGTGGGTCGCTCACAGAATGATACCGCGTTCTGTTGCCCGGCACGCCGAGAACGGGACTTTCCAGTTCTTCGACTGATATCGCACCGTTCACAACGTTTCGCGTGGCCGCGCTATTCAAGGTAGTGGTAGGAGGAGATTGCCCCGGACCCACAGAGAGCGACAGCGATCTTGCTGCACGTCGACGAGATGGAATTTCTCTTACTGCGCTTTTTTCTGGACGAACTTTCTCGAAGAGTTCTGCCGAGGACGATCTTGCCGTCTGTTTGGCATTCTTCTGATTATTATCGCACGATTCAAATAATGACTCAACGTTGACCTGAACCAAAACAAACGTTGGACGTAAAGGAGTTTTCTTTGAGATGGTTTGATGAAATCTGTTGTACTAGAGCGCTCCACGTTTAAACGTGAACTTCAAATTTAATCTGGTACAAAGAAATCTGGTTTTACCAGATATATATATTTATGCACATGAAGGAGCTTTATCACGACAGGAATTCGTGTTTAACACAGCATAAGCCGAAAACGTTAAAGCAGAGGCATCGGCTGCTGTCACTCTATAAACAGAAACACGAGTTTGAAGCAACACTTACTTTTCTGTTTTTTCCCGAGTTTATAGGTTTAAAAAGGTCTCTTACAGGAACAGTAGCAGGAGCTGCTTTGCGTTCTGCATTCGGAGACGCATGCCTCTGCAAAACAGCGGAGTTAGTTGTGCGCAAACATGACAGCAAAATAACTAGCGATAAACTGGCTTTACAAAAAATATAAGTGGCTTCAACAAAAGCCAGAAAAAATCATTACAACATTTCAACAAAAGCCAGAAAAAAATCATTGCCAACAGTGATAAAATCAAAAGCCCATCAATTGCAAAACTTTGTAAAACACAGCTTGCAACAAGATACCTTGTCGTAGGCAAGTTTTGCTTTGGATAATATGTCCATTAAATTCACTGATGGTGGTTCACCACCCTGCAGGTCGCTGGCAGAATTTTCAGTACTGCTTATCACTTCATCATCGAGCGCATTGTCAGATACGGATGAAGCACTGCTGCTGCCTGTTGAGCTGGTAGGTGGAAGATTATTCATCTTGGGAGCTCTGTGATCATCGGCACTGTGTCCTGACGATGCCTTTTTGATTCCACTGCACTGGCTGAACGAAAAGAAATGCCAAGGATTTCCTTTGTTTGTTTCATGCAAGTCATAAATAAACAACAGCAAATGGAACGCATGAAATCCAGCAAGAACAAGAATCATAACATCCCAATGTCTACACAACAGCTTGTAAATAATAGCAATATCCAGTAGCCTGCACCAAGTGAGTAGTATGTTATGAGGCTTACATTACTTGACTTGACAATAATGCCAAACACTCATATGACTCAATATTAATGGTGGCTCAGGTGGAAATGGCCAGAGGGGCAACAAATTTTCATTTCTGGGTGAGTATGTGGTGTTTGCACTGGCTATGTCTAGTCATTAGTAGCATTTCCAGTTGATGGCGTTTATAATGAAAGCATTATTTAGCTAGCATAAACAGTATCTCAATAAGAAATATATTAATATGAAATGTTAGATCAGTGTGGTCCAACTACAGGCATGCAGGCCACATATGGCCTACGGATAGAACTTTTAAGGCTCGCGAGCTTTCTCAATATTGTTTGTTGTGTTTATGTTACAGTAGGTAATTTTTGTTAGAACAAGCATAACATCTTTTAACAAGAATATACAACATTAACTGCATTTGTCTAGACTGTAGAGAGATTCTGGAAATTATTCAGCAAAGATAGGTTTCCCAAACTGAATTATTTTGCACAAAAATGTTTGTTTCTGCTATGACGCAAGTCGAATCTAAAAACAGATAGCGACTTGCACATGAAACACTGGACAATAGTCTGACTTGTTATAACTGACATATTGGGTTTGATATAGGAACGATGGTGTCAGAGAGGGCTCAATCACAGGTATCCCACTGATAGTCATTTGTAATAAATTGCTGTTGTGTAATAATTTCAATCGTAGTCTCGTTTATCTTCCCTTTTCAATTTTAAATATTGTGAGTGAATCTGTTGTTTTACACATCAATTTGTTAGAAGTGGCCAGCAGGTCAAACCTAGTTGGACCATGCTGTGTTAGATAATAAAAATCAATTTAAAATAGGATCAGAAGTAGTTAAAATACTTGTGTTTTGTGAGTCAGTGAGAAGATACAAAATTAAAGGGAAACAGGCAGTACATATGCCTTGGATTTTCCGTCTAGACGAGCCACCCCTGCTAAATACATACTGGATATTGAAAATATAACTGGCTTGTTTAATACTGCCCTGTTGCCAAATTTCTGTGATAAATTTAAAAAAATTTAAATCTTTTGATTTGTAAATACAATAGCAACGGATGCATCAGTGATTGTTCACCCTACCAAAACCTGAGTTTTAAAACAGGCATTTTTTTGCTTTTTGGGAAACAAGCATGGCATGAAGAAATACTTCGGGTGCGGCTGGTAGGGATACAGTAAATGTTATATGAGAAAGGAACTTACAATGGACGCTTAGATAAATATGTACACAATCTTTTTATTTGAATGTAAGGAAATTACACTGAATCTCTTAGGCAGCATTTCATTTCACTTCGTAGTGGATGCAGATGTACTTCAGTGTTTTGTGCACAGTTCACAAGTGATTTTAGACACTTTCCATTTGTGATTCGATGCAAGGTACTTCATCGTGATAACTGTAAACATGCCATGCTACATCATGGCAAGTGGTCACTGCTTCCAGTTGTTACTGTAAATGCTCAACGCTGTTGTTTGACAGTATTCTACAGCAGACTGAACTATTTTACACAACATTGCTCTTATTTCAAGTTCAAGTAACTGAATATAATCACAGACAGTAAGTGAAGCTAGTGTGCTTCTGTAGAGTGATTGATAGACAAAGTGGCAAGAGCTTAGTTTTGAGACTGGCCTTGCTTCTGCAACCAATAGATGAACCTCTCAACTAGTAGGGCATCTCCTTGGAACCATATGCTGCACTAAGTTCCTTATATCTCGCTGCCTACTATTTGAAAGCTACTGCATATCACAAAAAGTGACAAAGTTAATGTTTTCATTGCTTTGTGACAGAACAAATCAATCATTGATCTAATATACAGTCTGAGCCCAAACACTTGAGTAAAAACAGTTCGCTTACCACAATGTCATATGCTTTGCTGTGAATATAGTAGCATTTAGAATTTATCCATCACATGTTGGCCACCTTAAGGGTAACACTGCACAGTGCAGTCACTAAGGAGTGGGGTTTTATACTGACACACTGCTTACATTCAACTTTGAACCACATGAGCATTAAAAATGTTTAGTTGAATATATACATATAGACAGTATCTGATTCTTGCAAGGCTCAAAATAACACCAAACTTATTAAAAATGATAGGATCAGTCTTACATTAGTTATCAGGCAATTATACTTAACTCCAGTTAATTATGCCTATTCCCAGAAGTTGAAACACATGGAAATACAATATTGAAATTTGTACATTTTTCAGCCTTTTTACAACCATACAAGGTTAAATTGCAATATAATTTTTTGACATCTTTTGTAAAGAATATCAAGCTAAAGGTATAAAACAAGGTACTTCAGCTAATAACAAGCCATAAAAATATTAGCACATTTGACAAACAACACCACCTTGACTGACACTTACTCAACTAAAAGCTTTCCAATGCGATTGCAATCATACATATCGTAGAACCATATTCCATATATTTGCACTGTTGACAAACAAACACACATGAAGAATATTAAGCATTGTTGTCCCACATAAAGCGTAAACAGTTGAATATGTTTTAATAACTACACAAGAGAAACAAACAAAATTAAAAAGCTTGCGATGCTAACCACATGTTGCATTGGGGAAGCAACTCTGTTGCCATGAACCTAAAGCTTTTACCAATTGGGTACAGTTTCACTACATACAACCTATTTCCATAATAATACACAATTATGTAACTTTAACAGGATTGCAAAACTTTTACAAGATACAAAAACTGACAAAAACTCATTTATTTGAGTAAATGTTTTTTCTAATTTCATTAGTCCTAGTTTTTATTCGTCGCAGCATGTGTTCTTGACATTAGTACGTTCACTTAAGATGTTCTGATTTCGGATCTTGTGTTCTGATTTATTCATTTTAGTCTTGAGTTAGTTGATTTTTTCTCCTCTTACTTTAGCCTTTCAACTTTCACCTGTAAGATTTGCTTGCAAATTTCGGGACTGAGGATGCGTAATTTTTTGTGAAATCGACTTCTCATTAAAAAGTTGCCAATAGATTCCTTGCTTACCCCCGTGGTGGAGAGTACGCACTTGAATATAGATATGTGCAAGTTTGAATCATTGCAAAGATGAAAGCAGAGCACAGTCAGCTGGTTCCTCGAAAGCCTACAGAAAACCTAGTGCTTTTATCTGTTGATCTGTGCAATGTCATGTATTGATTCTCAAATATCTATGCTTTCTAACAAACAAGCTCAGCTTTTGCATTGATTGTACAGTTGTGTAACTCATAAAGTACTTGTCTGCTTGACCTCATATTTTCAGATATGTAAGATGCATTTTCACAAGAAAAACATTTGTCTAAAATTTGGTTGCAAAAGACCAAGCATGATAAAGATTATTGCTTTCTACTCAACAACCTACTGAACCCAAATTAGCGCCACATGCAGCAGCATATAGTCCGATCTGCTGGGAACAGAGTTTGGTTGCTGGATTAAAAAATGATTAACTCACAAAGTTCTTGATGCATTTGTAAATCTTGGTAGTTTTGAAAAAGTTATGGTGCTGTACAGAGCAACTGCTCAACCTTGCTGAATAGGATAAAGTTTAGCAGCCTACTCATGTCTGTATCAGAAATATCTTCCTGCAAAGACTTTCATTAGAATTACTTCAAATTTTTAGAGATGATGCACATAGGTATGAAGCTCATAAGCAGAAATTTTCTTTGCACAAATAAGAGTAAAAAAAATTATCCTTATACATGCAACAACTGTCAGGACCTATGTGTTTTGCAAAAAGTGTTGTAGCCTAGGCCTAGCAAAATGTTGCTGGATAACAAACTGCATTACTGAAGAAGTTCTTGCTCACATACATAAAATTGTCAAGGATTATGTGAGTGGGTATGGAGAACACTATTGTAAATTTTCATTACAACCAAATGAGCACAAAAAATGTTGTGTATTACAAAACAACTGTTCGCACCTAACTTTCTTGAAAAAGTCTTGTAGCCTAGACCTAACAAGATGCCAACTTCAGAAGTCAATCAGTAAGTAGAACAGCCATGAAACTTTATGACTTTTTCTATTTTACTTTTATGTTGGTATCCTGTGAAGTTCAACTTTTTTGATTTAATTTAATAATATTAAAGTGTGTACTACCTACAGGGGCAGCATGCATCCATTGATGCAGAGGTGCAAGCAAATATTGCAGGATGGCGATGCCAAAGCCAAAATCAATCAGCATAGCCTACGAATCAATACGAATTCAGTGTCCACACCTCTGTACATTTGTAGTCAGTATCGTTTCTATGACATCAAAGCTTACCTCTCTTTACATCTGGCCACTGTACTAGCGCTACATTTGTCAGCACTGACGAAGCTGTCAGAGGAAAAACAAATGTCTGCCGCAATAATTCATACTAGGTATGTATCAGAAATTTGTTTGTACTACGGATCACCAGTCGCCCAAATAATGGATAATGGAATTGGATCGAAGTAAAAAAAAGTTACCACACATATGCCACTCAGGCCCAATTGCAAACATACAATGTTCCGCGGTTTCATCCTGGGCCTTCATTGTATTCAACCAGTTTCTGGCAGTCCACCTACATTGTTTGGAATACTTTGTGTTGAACCTATTTTGCGAAATATAAGAAAATGCACTGTTGAGGCGGGTGCAAAACAAATTGGTAACCAAACCTGGGATGTGGCTCTTTTTGAACTGAAAATTTTATAGGTTTGGTGGTTACTCGTGGTATGCTAGGCCACAACTTCAGTGTGAAAATGTTATGGGGCAAGTCATGGGTATGTGCAATGTTCTCACAAGCTATGCCAAGCAACATCAGACTTTTAGAGCTTATGAGATATCTCTGCTTTGATCTGAAGACCTAAAGAAGCTGAAATCTTTTGCACGATAAATTTGCTCTCAATCCACAATTTTGGAATAGTTTTATAGAAAACTTTCAAAAAGTATTTTTTCCTCAGCAAGTTCAACATTAGTGGATGGGCAATTGTTGCCATGCTAGGCACGTTGCAAATTCGTCCAGTACATGTCTACTAAACCAGACAGGCTTGGTTTGAAGTTCTGACTGGTAGTTGATGTTGAAAACAAAAGTTTTTTCGATGGGCTTTCTTATGTGGGAAAAGATGACATGCAGAGCTCAGACATGAGTTTGCCTACTGATGTTGTTATGAGACTAATGGGCCAGATTTTCCAGCTAGGTTGCAATATCACATGTGGCAATTTTTTCACCCCACTTGACCTGGTACAGTGCCTCACGGAAAAGAAGCACAATCTCATTAGAACAATGCCACAATGCAGGAAGTGCCAGAAGAGTCGAAAAAGAAAAAGAAGCTGTACAAAACAGAAGTGTTTCGGTTTGATAGTGGAACGACAATCATGCTTACATTATACCAGAGCAAATCAAAGAAAAACATGGCAATTTTGAGTAGCCTCCATCCAGATGTTCAAATTTCAATCAATGAAAATCCGAAAAAGAAACCCAGCTCAACACTGTAATACAATGACACCAGTGGGAAGTGACGTATATGATCAAATGACAAGACTTTACTCCATGAAAGCAGGAACTAGAAGGTAGCATGTGATAGTGTTTTATGATGTTTGATATGGTCTTTATCAACAGTTGGGTAATTTACAAGTTTGTCTGTCATACCAAAATAAGTGGCAGATAATAAATACACAAAGTGGCAGAAGATTGACAGGGAATATTGTGTCTACTTCAAAATGCATAAATCGCACTAATGACACTTTTCAATGTTTCAAGAAACCTGTGTACGGTACTTGTGCATAAAATGTGTAAATCGTGAGCTACAATACTGCATGCACAGCATATACTGCGTTAGTTGTTTTTACAAAAATACCAGTTTTGAATGTAAGTTTTTTGTATTTCCAAATAAAAAATTAGAAATTAGTAGAAAGTAGTGTGCAAATGAAAAAGAACACATTCCTGAATAAAGACAGCCATCTGTCTAGTGTTAATGTGTCTAGGTATGAAAAACAGTTGTGGGGATTTTCGTTGCAAACAAACAAGAGATATTATCGTGTTGGCATCTACATATGTCAATCTGCATCCGGCGCATTCTATTAAATGACGCATATATGCATCAATCAGCACCTTGTGCATTTGAACAAATGATGCATATATGCGTCAATCAGCACCGAAGGTGTTAATAACAAAAAAGTATCAACAGCAATTAAAAAATTTTAGAAAAACACATTCACGCACCACAGTTACCGCAACCACAAACTTCTTTTTATTAAGCTTAGCTTGTGTGTCATAGTGCTAAATTATTTACACAAACACATGGGCACTGGGCAGGAACAGTTTAGTGACAGCGCAGCAACAGCAGCAATTTGGTAAAATAGAAATTGGTAACAGAACAATTTTGTGTGGGCTGATTTTACAATGATTTGACTACAAAACCATTGCAGTTTTTTCAGTACTGTTGCCGAACATACTAGCCTCTGGAAAGACATGTCACAATTCATTCACTAGGCAAACTCTTGTTTCTGAACAGTTATTATTACACTGCCTTGTTGCATATTTCTTAGATTGCCAATCTTCATGTTATCAAATAGACTTTGTTATTTTTTAAAGGAAATGTCAATACACATACAGAAATCAATGTGTACACAAATCTGTCAATACACAAATCATATTTTGCTACTGACATCAAAAAACTTACATTTGGCATTCCGATACAACAAAAAAGGACTTTGGTTTTGAAATTCAATGTCACTGGTAAGTGGCTCTGTAAGAGTGTCCTTTTTTAATCGATTTAATATGGTAAAGCCCGTGTATGGGGGAGCAATTCTGAAAAACATGTAAGGATACATAAAACTGTTGAATATTCACAGTTAATGCAATAAATTAAAGGTCATTGCTGATGATATAAAAACTTAGAAATCTACTGGTAAACAAAACACTGAAGCACAACACTCGCATATTTAAATGACAACAATCCCACTAGCTGCATAAAAAATAATGTTTGGGGTAAAATAACCAAAATTTGGGTAAAGGAATCTTTCTGGTAATATTTACCAAAATTGTTTTTTGGCTAAACTTTTGAACCAGAAACACTAGAAAGCCAATCAAAGGCTCAAAAGACTCGGATTTTAGCCTAGTTTCCAGTAAAAACTTGAGTGAAACACTTCCCTTTTGCAATTGGGGCCCAGAGCCCAATAACCTCAGCCAAAAATGCCTAAAACTACCCCATTTATGATGTCACCCACGAAAAAGCCGAAACCCAAAACGTAAAAAACTTTTTTCATTGCAAACTGGAAGACTTGCCGAGTATTTTGAGGGTTTGAACAGCTCTCTAGCACAATTGATTGGCAAGTTATGGAGTTGCAAAGTGGTGCGAAAATACAGGATTTAGATCTAAATTCACCTGGCACCGAAGGTGTTAAGCAATTACGTGGACTGCATGTGGAAGAACACTCAGTTTTTTTGTTTATTAGCAGATCTGATCGATACACATAAGCTAGTATGCATTCAGAATGAGATTAAACGCGAAAAAGAACTGTAAAAGAGACCTAACTAGGTCCTGCAAGTTCTGCCACTATTACATTCATTGTGTGGAGAATGAAAAACAACTAACAGTTGGCGTAATCTGGTTTAGCAGTTTTTTTTTCTATTGATTTAACATATGCATTCCCAAATTTCCATGTCAGAGTCGCACGGTGATCTTTCCAGATTAAAGGGTGAAATGCATTGGGAAAAATCCATTCCTAGCAGTTTTGTGTTGCTTAGCAGGGACTTCAGTTGTTCGGAGTTTGGATAAGAGGCCTGAGTTTGTATGTCCTGCAATCCTAGATAACCGCCTATTCAGTGTCAAGCTACCACATGTCAGTTGTGTCAGGTAGTAAACATGTTGACAGAAGTAGAGTGAGGTAGTAAACCTGTGGAATGTAGATATTTGTTTGATACAGATAATCGCATTTTCCAGTTAAACGCACAAAAAAGCTTGGTAAATTGGCTATGCAATTCACCAGAATGTCTGTATAGGGATGACTGCCCTCTGTATCTTGAAAGAAAATGATAGTTGCCAACCAAATGAGTGTTAGCTTTGCAACGTTCACATTAGAATCATTTTAGAATTTTACTACACTAAAATGTTAAATACATCAGAATTTCACACTAGGCTATTCAAAGCAGCCCCTTAAACTTTTATGAAATAAACGTTTGTTATGAGGATGAGCTATTAACACATTTCGTTGCCAGGTGGATTTACCTGTAAATCCCATATTTTCATGCCACTTTGCAACTCCATAACTTGCCATTCGATTTTGCTTGAGACCTGTTCAAACCCTTAAAAGACTCAGCAAGTCAAAAAATTACACAAAATGATTCTTTTACCTATATTTTGGTTATTTTACCGTAGCTTATGAAGCACAAACCCTAGAAAGCCAATCAAAGGTATAAAAGACTCGGATTTTAATCTAGTTTCCACTAAAAACTTGAGGGAAATACTTCTCTCATGCAGTTGGGACCCAGGGCATATAACCTCAGCCAAAAGGCCTAAACCTATCCCACTTATGACATCACAAACAAAAAAAACGAAACCGTAACTTAAATTTTTATTTCATTGCAAACTAGAAGACTTGCTAAGTCTTGAAGGTTTGAACAGCTCTCTAGCACAATCAAATGGTGAGTTATGGAGTTGCAAAGTGTAATGAAACTAGCAGCTCAATGAGAGATTTCAAAGCACAATATTTTTGTACACCAACGCTGAAGGTGTTAAACACACTCTTCTATATTTACATATGAACTATCAATATAAAAGAATTACATATCACTAGACAATGCCAAACACAGATGAAAAACTTTTCCTACAAAGTAAATTACTTCTTAATCAGTTTTTTTAAAGGAAAATGTTAGGTACCTGGTATGGGCCTGAAAAATTGTGATTGCAGTATCTGTTCAGATATTTCCTTTGATAATTTTCCGATTCTAAGGACCCGGTTGTTAATTCTAGGTACCCCAATTACGTCCCTAAAACACCATAAAAAACCTGTCTTGACACGTTGGGTGCAACATGGCAACATTCCATGCTGTGATGCGTGCATCACAACATAATACATGTCACAACTTGATTCCATGTTAACACGTTGAGAGCCGGCCTACGTGATATTCGTACCTTGATTTCGGCCTACAAAACAGCAGATTTCAGTTGCCTTACCAACGCCCTAGCTCCTCCGCCGATCGCGCTAGAGAGCTGTTCAACAGCTTAAACAGATCAGCCAGACTAGTAGATTGCACTCGAAAAAAAATTTTTTGCTTGGGGGGTGTGGGTTTTCTGTGAGTGACGTCATAAGTGGAGGACTTTTAGGCCACCTTGGCCCAATTTGCCTGGCCCTGGGCGCCAACCGTTAGGTGGTAGTATTTCGCTGAAGTTTTT
>JGI24159J19872_10002916_pt1 | contig 20842 bp, 15 predicted proteins | sample Ectturendosymbi4_FD_19872 | JGI IMG/M metagenome (IMG submission 19872) | reverse complement strand
TAGCAACAATGTTGACCTCAAAACTATTAACAGAAATTATAGAAAACCATCCTGAATTTTAGGTGTGCGCGAATAGCTGCAATAAATTTGTTTCAAATTGATCTTGATAAATCATAAAATTTTACTTATGCTACTGGTATGCAAGGCACCTGTTCCCCCGTTGCCCCCCCATTCAAAGGGCAGGGGGGGAGTTCCCCCGTAATGCACCCCGTTGGTTACGGTACTGACAAGAGTCTGGAGTAGACTAGCCATTTGCATTTCCGCCCGTTTCACGGTAAATTGTGAAGTTAGGCCTCTACTCAGTTTTGCAAATTTTGAGTTAATATTGAGTCGTCATAGAAAAGATCGTTGCGCGGGGCCCCCAAAAGCACGGGGCCCTAGGCCATGGCCCAGTTGGCCTATGCGTAAATCCATCCCTGGCAGTGCCATAATCGACCCGAGACTTTTTGACAAATTTAAGCCCGAAACCCAGCCCGACACGAAAAGCCCGGCCCGACGTACAACTTTGGACCAATGTGCCTGAGTGAATAGCTTGGTCAAACTACGCTTATGTAGGCTTCTTTTCATGCACTGCGTGGCTTGCCATTTGTGCAGGCTTCACGGGGAGAAAACGGGCATTTGCCCCCCCTGGAAATTGGGACTAAGGACCAAAAATGTCTAGAAAACCGAACGTCAGCAGCTTAAGTCCGATCAATGACATATGGTATATGTCATTGGCCCGATTTAATTGATGTAGTTCTTGCAATAACAATTTATTTGCAGGTATGACACTCACACTTGAAAATATCAGCAAAGACAAGCAAGGTTTTACTGAAAGGAAGATTGATCGCAGAGATGGATATTAGAACACTGAGGCCCGAAGCAAACTCTCAGAAAGATGCCCCAAAACTTCGCAAAATGTGTGTCATTTAATGTGTGCAATATGTGGTCTTAAAAAGGGACCAGTGGGCTTTATATTTGTTCACGTTGTATTGAAAAAGAAGCCCCTGTAGTTGGCAATTGCTATACGGAATCATTATTCGCGGAAAGCAAGTTAAATTTTTCATTTTGTGCGGGAATTTGCTTCTGCGTGAAAATCAATTTCAAATTGAAGTTGTTTGAAGTCATTTGATTTTAAATTGTTCTTTGTTTACGCATCAAAGTTGTTGAAGGGCTCTTTGGCACATTTGCACGTAACTTTTTCTTTATCTTGAAAAACGCATGTCTTGCTTCAGAGGTTATCAAATGTGACTCTAGAGTGGTTCATAAGCTTTTTAACAAAACAATGTAAAACCTAAGTGGGAAAATCCCGAAGGGAGCCCCCGCGGCATCCCTGAAAAAAGAGGCCCCGAGGCGACCGCCTCATTCGCCTCCCTTAACATGATGCCCACCCCTGATTCATAGGTTTGGACGAGATCCCAGACAATTGCAGCTCTTGTTTCTAAGTGACGCTAACAAGTCTTGATAGGTAAAATGAAGTCATAATTTGTGATCTAGTTAAAAAGCATGGCAATGCTTGTTTGAAAATAAACATCCTGGTTGAAAAATCTGCAGATATTCTATTGTAGGGTTACTATANCCGCATAGGCAAAATTCCTGACATTCTCACTGCCTACTTTTCNCGACAACACAAGCGCTATACGCCATAGGCATTTTTCAGTATGTTCTTACAACTCCCAACCACCGCAAGACNGCACCACTATCAATAAAGAAAAATGTCACGGAATTGTTACACAATGGACTAAACGCGATACNATACAAAAAGGCATGTTTTTCTCTCCCAATCCTGACTACACTTATTTCTCAGATCTAATGATAAGATCCTCTGAATCTGTCAAAATTCCCGAGATTAGAATACAGTATTCTTTAAAATTATTACCGGACACAAATTTTAAAACCGAAATTCAGGACATGTCCAGGAAATTCCGGAAATTTGGCAACCCTAGTCTATTAATTGCATACATTATCGTAATGGACCTTGCTATTGCTTCCAACGAAGCATAGGCTTAGCTAGGGCTGGCCAAAGAGGCCATCCTCCAAAAAACTGTCTAGCTTATCTTGTGGTTTTGTCCCAAAACCAAATACTGTTGCTCCCTTATTCCAAAATATTTACCCCCAAAAAAATTTGGGCTGGCTGCGCTGCTGTAACGGAGCGCATTTTTTTGACTGTTGCCGTAACATGGGGCAATTACTATGTGGAGCAGAACAGTGGGGCAGCCAGGAATTTTGTTCGGGATGGGCCAGCCACCTGACGTACGTGCGACTGTTCCTTCAGTTTGGTTTCGCACAGTTGAAATTGATATAAAGCACCAGCGAAAAATATTAGCAAGTTTGTTTCAGGGGGGCATGGTCATTTCGGCATCATTCTGGCTGCGCTGCTGGTGTAGAAAGGATGAAGCGTTTTGTGAACGTCTATTTACGTTGTATCGTCAGCACTCCGAAAAAGATAAGCAACATGTAGAACTTGTCTCCCAGAAAAAATTTCTGTGGACGTCCATGCTAGTCTTGCATTTGCTCTTTCCAACTTGCATCCAGCGCTAAACTAAACCACACACTGTTTTTAGCTATCTCTGATGTTATGCTGGTTGTTTTCCGCATATGTTGTCGAAAATTATCCTGAAGTGTTTCTACATCTTTTACAAGCAGTTGCACTAGAGTTGATGTCTCATGAGCATCACATTTAATCCACTGAAGAATCGATACCACAGCAAATCTTTTGTCTTTAAATAGCAAAACTGTAATAATTACAGGAATATATATTTCTGCAGTGCAGCAAAAACAAACAGAGCGCGATCATCTACATAAATTACAATAAGAATGATGAAAGTTTTCTCTTGATTTTTTGATTTTGCAGAAAATGTTTCTAGTTAGCTAACCGTTTTTTGTGGAAAACGAAAATTACTGTCCTAATTTATAGAAAAACAATGTTTGCTCCTTCCAAACAAACTTTACGACTTGGCGAAACGAAGCCGAGTCTGTGATATCGCACCTGTTCAAGTTGTGCCAACTTTGCACTAAGGCAAGTCTACGGTAGTTTTGAATGTGGTTCCCTACTAGGTGGTCAAGCCACGCTTTGGAGGCTCTGCGCAAACTTATGCAAACTATAGATGCTGACGTAAAGCTAAGACTGAAGATCGAACAGTTCATAATTTTCACATCAATTGGCATCCTTTGTGCAAATGTGGACGGTTGCGTTTTTGCTTGGATTGGAGTGTTTTTACAACTTCGATATAATGTTTGCACGACGCTATTTGTGATGCTTTGTGATCTGGGTCTTCTACGTTGGCAAGCTTCATTGACTGCTTCATCTCACTCATCAGCGGCAGAACATAGTGCGTGACAACACTGCGATGGCCTGGCTGCTTCTTGACCTTCATGTCATAAACAACAAGCTCTGTTCCCCAAGCACACTCTTTCACACCATCCAGTACTTTGCGCTGCTTGTTTTGGAGTTCGTAAAGTTTGAAAGCAACATGATAAAGCAAAATCGCGTCGAAATACTGGCTTTTATTTCTGTAGAAGTCTGCAGCAGACTCAGCCTCATGGCCAACAAAGTTTTCTTCATTTAGCACGTTGAAAAGAGCCTCGGCAACTTGCTTTGCATCGGCATATTTTTCCAGGTTCAGCAAAATGCCATATTGCTGACGCCACTTCCTGCTCTTTTGTCTGATTTTCATTGCACCTGCTAAAAACGACATGAGTAGAAAAGACATTTCTGCTGGAGAAGAATAGCAGCACGGAACCAGCCGTGTAACGTACAGCGACACGAAATGATAGTTGCTGAATAACAACACGTGATTTGGCGTTAAACGTTATTGTACAGAAAACAAGATAACAGTTCTAGTTAAATTAATCGCAATGTATTGACATCTGTCCCAAATACTTGGCAAAATGAACAGGGAATTGGTAACAGTGAATTCAGAATAACTATTTGACGAGTATCGATGGACATCGAGCAGTGGTGTAGTTGCTGGGGATGCAGGGGTACAAGCGCACCCCAAAAGTTTTGACTTGTCAAAATTTTGGGCAAAATCTCAAACAATTGGCCAAAAATGCTTCGACATTTTTTAACAATATTAATGAAAATATACTTCTTTTATACTGAGTGTATAACAGAAAACAGTACATTCAAGCGGGAAATATTAAATCATCTTTAAATTCAATTATTTCTGGGGTCCCCCAGGGCTCAATTCTAGGCCCATTGTTTTTTTAATAATTATAAACGACTTATCAAAGTCAAATTCTATGAAAAGTGTACTTTTTACTGATGATACAGTTTTAGTTCAAAGCGACAACAGTCGGGGAAAATTACAAAACTCGGTTAATCATAAAAAGACAAAAGTAATGGATTGGCTAACCGCAAACAAACTCTCACTAAATATTTCCAAAACAAAATATATGCTGATCACAAACAAACATGTAAGCACTGAATCTTTTGTAATAAATGTAAACAGTAATCGTATTGAAAGAACTTTGACTTACAAGTACCTTGGTGTAATTGTAGACGAAAAACTGACTTGGAAAGAGCATTGTAAACAGTTGTGTTGTACTATATCCAAATATGTCGGTGCAATGTATAAAGTTAAACTTTATGTGAATAACCAAGCATTACGTATGTTGTATCACAGCTTAATAAACTCACGAGCACAGTATGGGATTATTGTCTGGGGAAAAGAAGCTTCATGTCAGTTACAGCCAATATCGGTTGTTTTAAGCCGCGCCGTGAGATGCTTAAACGCAGATAAACTTTTGACAAACAAGTTACTAGCATTTATAAAATGCAAAAATTCTCCAACAAAAAGATACATATAACCTTGAAGTGAGCAAATACATCTACAAATATACTACCTCCCAGGTGCTAAAATGATAAAATGTAGTGCAATAGAAATTTGGTCAAAAATTCCTCCGGAGATAAAAAATAAAACGTGTTTGGCACTTTTTCTGGCAGAGTATAAGAAATATGCACTAATCAGCTACTAGAACCATACTGTGTGTTTTTATTCATTGTTGTACATAAACCAAGTGGATTGATTATTTACGTATCGAATAGACGTTTGGTGGTACAGAACTTGAAGATGGCGTGAAGTAAGAGATTCATCCCAAAGCTTTTCGTCTGCCATCCTTCAACCGACTTCGTCAGAATGGAGTGGAGATACAACCGAACTGGTTTATAAACTGAAAAGCAGAGTTCTCGTTGGTTAACACAGTAGCCTATAAGAAAAGGTTTAGGAGAACAGAAAAGAAGAGTTCTCATTGGTTGAAACAATCAGCCAATGGAAAGAGTTTAAGCTTTTCGAACTTCGTCGAAACGTTTCCGATCCCTTCTGAAGTTCGTATGGTTGCCAAAAAGGTTTAGGAGATCTTCAAGGAGAAAACGAATTCTTTTTGTTTGCAGAGAAGGGGATTCAGAGATTTGAAGAAAGTCGCTTCTAGGGCGGAGAGATGAAATGGAGTTGCGAGTTCGAGCGAGAACAGAGAACTTGTCTTGATTGTAATGTAAGGCGGATTGGGCGCTGTCAACAAGATATTGGCCGATGGCGAATTGGTGAAATTGTGGGGATTGGTGGCCTTACCGGGGTGGGGAAGACTTTGACGGATGTTTGGAATGGGACGATTGGCAATCGACTTTGGAATGTGTTGTTTGATTCGCTCTTCTAAGCGCTGAGACGTGGGACCAACGTACCGACTGCCACAGTGGCACACAAATTTACGTATCGCTGTTACAGTGGAAAGTGTCAAATCATGAAGTATCTCTGTTATGTAATACACCGTTAGGTTTTTGTTGCGTTCACAGAAGCTGGTCGCTTCAAACCAGTGTATGAAATTGTGGGATGCCTATAATCTATAGGTACAAAACAAATGCATTTCCGTTTTCATGCATGCATTGACGAGTTCATTTCCGCAAAGCATGATTGCGCGACTGGTTCTCAACCTGCTTAAATCTCGTGACACTATTGCGGTGTTGCAGCGGTCGATAGCTTTTGACGCATTTCCTCTTTGGCATTCACGGATATTTTGGAATGTATAAAAATAGTAAATGTGTAATGTGGCAAATTTAAACCGTTTTCTTCTGGGGCTTGTCCTTGCCTGCAACGCATTTCACTTCAATTTACCATATAACCGCTTTGCACATATTACATTTTATACCCAGAGCAAAAGACTTTTACTAACTATCATACACTGTTCCCTGTACACTATAAGCAGCTTCGTCCATGGGAGGTCTACAGCCTAGATGACCCTTGGTCCTTCGCAGCCTCCAACTCCCTCATGCATTCTAATCACCGATGTACTTGGAAGTCATTGCAGTTCATTATAATTATTATGATGGCAACATTCATGCGTGTGTCTTAAAAGCTTNTAAGTGCAGTAAGTGCATTAGCGCCATCAAGCGTATACTCTATACTACCGCAGTGTATATATCCTTGTCTTCTTTCGTGTATTTGTGTTTTTCTCTTTACTGCGATGTATGTTTAAATCTAGCGCTTTGCATGTGGGAGTGAAGACATTACACAATACAACAAACGTATAAATTAAAGTTTATTATGTCATAGAAAGCACCTTAAATATGTATGAAATCAACAAACTGTTTCTAGTAGCCTAACGTCGTGATTTAGTTTGTGAGAGTTGATGAGTAACTGACTCACTTGAAAGTTGGGGAAAAGAAGGCATTCCATTTAGGCCTATGTACTTTATCAATTGTACACTAAACGAATCGAGTATACTGCAGGGCACTAGCTTCATATGACTAGAGTCCATGCCAGGCACGCACAGGAAAGCTTTTGTAACTATAGTGTTTGCATGAACACATTTTGTTGCATGTTGCATAAATGTGCAGTTGAGCAGACAATGTTGTGCGAATCACGGCATAGTCATACTATAAATAATATGATACCATAGGCGCCGGAAGATGGGTGCAGGTGGACCTTGGTTCCCTGGAATTTGATATTTCCTACTCATTTTTTAGTAGAAAAATGTTTTTCTTTTAGTTTCGAGTTGGTCAAAAGAAGATTTTACCACTATCGACCCCCCTGGAAACATCGTTCCCACGACCATGTAGCCTATGATACATACCGCGTACTGTATACAGGCGCGTAGCCAGACATTTTTATAGGGGGGGGCAAACCACAATGAAGTCTTAACATTGAAATGTTTAAAGCCCCTGGTTTTTGAAGCGTCATCCACAAAACGTGCGTTTTTCTGGCGTTTTTTTTTCTGATAATTATGTTCCGATTTAAGCCCTAAAATAGAAAGTGTATTTTCATTAAATTGACAAGTTTTGAAAGTTTATTCTTAGTAAAGTTCGAAGCTTCTACTTTGGGTGAAAGCCACCAATTGTTCGTAAAACTTTCTTGCAAAAGCGCTTGTGAAAATATCGATGATACGCAGCACGATCTGCAATATGCTTTTTGCAGCCATTATTGCAGTTGAGCAAGAAGTTATCGTGGACGCCATTGCGATTACATTTTTATATTTACACGCTTCTTATATGCACCGACACACGTCAAATCGAAGCTGAGTAGCGACTTTGCTCTAAATTCTAAGACACCAACTCCCGTAGTAAGTCTACAAAACTAGCGCACATATAAGACGTGGATCATGTCAATGCTGAGCAACTGTGACGTATGCAGCTGATAACGTAACGGTTAGAGTCCTTCAACGCGTTTGAAAAATGTTTGGATTTTATGTCATTAAACGCTATGAAATGCGACTGCGGTAGCATTTTTGTACGCTAAATGCACTAAGCTTGCTTCCAAAAAACGATTAGGTATTTAGCTAGCTATTTGGAATTCACAAATGTGATAAAGAACAGTATTGCAAATTGGTAAAGTTACACGTGTCTTCTAACCAAACTTGCACATGTTTGATCCACTCAGTCTACACAAAGTGGGAAAATGTTGTGTATTTGCGAAAACGAAGCCGCAATCGCTGATAGCCACGGCTCTGCACTAAAGCTAACAAAATGCTTGTCACCGCAGCTGGTTAGTTGGTCTAGTCCAGTGGATCTCAAAGAATGAGTCGACACCCAAACGAGCGTGGCGAAGGGTCAAAAGTGGGCCGCGCCGAGGCGATCCCAACCTGAGTTGTGTGTTTTCAACGTTACAACTGATTGTCTTTGTTTGTCTTTAGGGTAGGTACTTGAGAAAAGAGTAGTTTTCTGACATTAAAAACGACCTAAGCAACTTACAGTACTTCCAAAAATCACCCAGTAATTATTTTCTTCTTATGTTGTTTGAAGCTTGGGTCGCGAGGTGTTCACCAAACTTAGATTTGGGTCACGCCCAAAAAAGTTTGGTAACCCGCTGATCTAGCCATTCTGGCGTAAGTGGTTGAATATCATGCAGTGTTTAAATAAAAAGATTCATCGACTGTAAAATTTAATTTCGTTTCATTTCAATCACATGCGCTTTATCANGAAAGCAGATTGCAAGCTATCTATAAGCAATGACTGTGTCAATACCTTCAGCCATGACAAAATAAAAGCATCTGNTACTAACGTTAGATTTGGCTGCTGACTCCCGGTTGCAGCTGAATGATTTCAAATTTACTGTAGGATAGAATAGAAATTAACATCAGATGACAGTTGCAACGCGTTGAGACTATGTGCAGGTCGGACTCTGATTACTTGACAAAACTGTTTGTGTACTCGCCGGCGAGGTAATGTGAAATCATTGATGAAAGAGTTAACACAGTTGTGATTGAACCGTCGCAGTACATGCTTAATCATCACAAATAAATATCTAGAATGAATGCTATTGTTGCTAAACAGTGCCTATGGCCTAATTACGCAATAAAAAAGACTTTGGAACTGGATTGCTTCTTAGCCAAAGTTTCAGTTTCAAGGAACATAAAGCGTATATTACAGCCATATTCACGAATTTAGTTTTAAAAACTGCACTTTTCACTGGGCCGCGCGTCATGATACCTAAAAGCTACAATCCTGTTCCGGTTTCCGTGCGCTTAATCGTAGGTTACTGTAAGAACTATAGAACATTGATTGTTTGACGTTAACTAAGCATTATTTTTGGCATTTTACAGTTTATGACATTAACATACCGTTGTTATATAAGAGGTAACTGAATCGAGCATAAGTTTGAAATTAGGCCTTAAAAATTAGTACGGGCCTTTAATTGCGACCGAAAGAGCGTTTTGGGCTACCATAACGAAAGTTTGTCGATCACTGATTTCAGGCTATACGGCTGATGCCGCAGACAAGGGTAAGTTATACATTTTTGCAGCATGCCAGAGTTATCAGAGAGGATTATTGCGATGGTATTGAAATGAAGCCACGATATGAATTTCCTAACACACTATACACAACGTTTGATTAATCACGGACAATTGGCAAACCATACCGCTTTGATCAGGTTCGACTAAAAGCCGAAGTAGTATAGGCTCCTCAAGCAGTTGCGTTGAGTTGCACTGAACTAAAGTATTTCTTCGGCTTACACATGAAAACCTTTATTTTAATTTGAAAATTTTTGATGCAACTTTTGGAATTGGGGGACGGGCAATTGCCCCATTGCCTCCCTGGCTACTCGCCTGACTGTATATCACATATGTGTCTTTGGAGAGAGAAGCAACTTTGAGCCTACCTCAGGTGTGAGGTTCCTTACTGACAGCTGCAGCTCAGCTGTGAATGGAACTCCAAACCTCAGACCTGTGTGGCAGGTGCTCTCAGAGCACTGAGGTAGTTGGCTTTGGACAATGTTCTTGCACAGCCTAGCATACCTCTTTTCAGTTGGGTTATTAAGAAACAAATTTCAAGTGACAAGTTTTCTATTACCAAGTCTATGGCAACATGGTATAGGAAAATATAATGCACCAACAGCTGCAGAAAACTTGAAGGGAGAAGTTTGTCGCAATAATTTTTCGGATAAATTTGGAGGAATTCGGGCAAAAATTTCTTATCGTTCCCCCCAAATTGGGGAGCGGATTCGGAGTCTGAAAAAGTGACTGCGGCCACCTCTGCCTTCCAGAAGGGCCCCCAATTTAAAATAGCCTAGGGCCCCGAAAATTAAAATTCGCCTCTGAAGGAAACACTAGTAAGACAAACCAAATAAACACTCAAAGCCATATGGTATAAAGGGCTAGTTCCTTCAACCATTTCGCAAGGAAGACAGGTGAAGCAGATTCGTCGTTACTCTAGGCTGGTTGGTAAACGACCCCAAATAAAAATTCACCCCATTTTGTGCGAGAATGTATCACGTTAATAACTTCTATTAAATCTAGAACTTTTAATAGGCTTGTTTTTCTGGTTGCCACCTCCATATTCCCAGCTTTGTGCTTTGCATATGAAATCTGCAACTGCCCTTTTCTGTAAACTTAATGTAATGCATGGACTGCATTTGCATATGAAGATCTGATGANATGCGCAAAGTTTACCCNGTAATGATGTGGCCAAGTGGGTAGATCAGTCTNTCTTGGCGGATAACATCCGTCTCAAGAAAGACTGTAGTAACATTTATCCTCCGTAAAACAACCTGGTTAACTTTTGTTGTAGTCTATGCTGTGTGGGAGTGCGTAACATGTTCACAACAACGAAGCTTCTTCAGAAAAGGTCAACGTTACAAAGGGTGCGATAACTGCTTCGATGGGAGAGTTTCACTAATCCCTCTTGATTCGACAGTTATGAAAATCATTGGTATTTTGTGCAAACATAGTTAAATACACACGCGCTCTTTTTGGCGAAAATCCTTGAATGCCGAGCGCTCCCCCAAATATTCAAGTTTACTAACAAATTAGCCTCTGTAGATGAATGGTCACGTGGCAATTTTTGGAACTTCACGAAGTTAAGTTTATGCGATATGAACCGAACTAGACATTTTATGTCAGCTTAACAAGCTCTACTGCTGCACAAAAGTGTTAGCTAATGGTGTAACAGAGTGTTTTTAATTTTGCACTAGTTTTGGAATCGTTTAAAATTGATAAAACGCATGGCACCTTGATCGCCAGTTTGTTCATGAAAGCCCTTCTGCTTTTGAATAAAAACTGTTGAACTTGTTCTGGTTTTGCTTCTCGGGAGTGACGGAGGTGCTGTCCGATTTTTCTCATGTTTCTTGACTGTTTTTTCTGCAGTGGAACAAAAATAGTTTCTATGGAGTATACAGTGTATAACAGACGAAAGTTTTTCTGCTAAAAATAGTAGTCCAATCACGGAAAGTCACAATTTTTGTAGAAACATATGCTTAATGACATTTCGAAGTTGTTTGGAAGTTTACCCAGCAATCCATTTTGTGCTTAACAAGGCAACAAAGTATAGTACTTGTCTGGCAAACTAATCCTATAACCCGTAATAGATATTTTTCTTTGTGTTGGGACCACTTTGCTGTGGTGTTAGACAACTTTGTTATCCACATACTAAACTTTGTTTTTGTGTAACATAAGTGCAAATATTATTGTGGTGCTTGTGTCATGATCAACGAATAGCGTGCCTTGCCTTTAGCATGGCATACGCTTACTGTCAAGTGGTAATCAGGGCCGAATTTACCAGTAGGCTACGTAAGCTTAACCTAGGGCCTCAAGATCCAAGGTGACCTCCAGCAAACTGTGGTACGCATGGAGTCAATTGCCGGTATATGATCAGTTCCATAAATATTGGTCAACAATTTATGATTTACTTATTCATTAAATTTAGTTTTATTCACCTAATCAAATTTTGCGTTAATAACGCCAAGGTCTTCCAACTAGTTTCCATGAATATCAATATGGCCGTTGGTCAAACTGCTGCCGACTATAGTGTCGTCATACCCAAAGCACGTTGGGTGCGTCCTGCGTTTGGTGAATCGTGTCGCGAAGTGGTTGTTCGTTTTCATAGTGTTTTATACGCACTGATCAAAGCTTAAGGTTATACTGCAGATAAGAGATATTTGTTAGTCTAACAGTATCCTACAATAAAAACATGGCTGCTTCTTCTGAGTTTGAGCAATATAGTAGTTTTGTTAGCGTTTTTATCATGTAAAGCTACTTTTAAATGTGACTTTTCTTAGTTTTATTTTCAATCAGAAATCAAAGTCAATCAGAAAACAGATTGCTATGAGTAGCCTACTTGAGCAAGTTCGTACTGCTCCCATGGTAAGCAAATCAGAGAAGATTTTGATGAACTTAGTAGCTAGGGGAGATTAGGGACCTACGGCCATGCACGACCTTTGAACCATGGTGTCTTTAACGTAAATGACATATGGTAACGCTTCGCTAATCATGCACAAAAAGCTTAGCAGACGTCAACTTGTCATGAGTGATGCAGAGGACCTTGGTCCAGTCATTAAGCAGTTATTGTTGAAAATATATTTTTATGGAGCAAAAGTAAATTTTGAAGGGTCAGAACTTTTTGTGATATTCAAAGATAGATAACAGATTTCGGTCAGTTGTTTGGTTTGCAAATAGAAGCGACATTAATGTCTGGAATGACAGCAGAGTGTTTTCAAATTAAACAAGTAACAATGTTTCAGTAGCACGTCTAGCAGCAGCATGAATATGGCCGGATGAAGGAGATTTGGACCACAATACTTCAAGGACCTTTGGACCATGACCAAGGGTCCATTGCATGCTTGCCCATTTTACAATATTGCAAAAAGGTTCCATAATAATCCATTCCTTACATTTTCTTCATTGGCTCAAGCATTTTGCAAAAGTAGATCAGGTCCAAAGCACCATGGGCGTCCGCAGAAAGTTTTCCAGGGGGGGTACAGTCAACATTTTGCTTATCTTTGTCTAGTTGTTGGAGATGCAACGCAAAATGACGTATACAGAAAACAAAATGTCCAACGTTACGGCAACAGTTGCATACAGTGTTTTCTTTGTAAGAAAACTTTAAAATGAGCAAATGTTTGTTTTAGTGAGCATGGATATTTTAAGACTGAGTTAGCAGAGTTCTAAATGAATTACAAACTTTGCGAATTTTTAGAGTAGTGTAAAATCTTATGAAAATACGAACAAACTACACATTTAATTCAAGTAGCTTCTTGTATTCGTGCTTTTCCAATGTTTTGGAATGTTGCAAGTGCGCGAGAAGAGATTTCACTGCGCAAATGGTCTGGTGGTTCTGAGGGAGCATTGGTTGCACTGTTGCAGAAAATGCGCTTTGTTGGCAGCAATGCTATTTTTTCACTCATGCTTCTTTACACATAGTATAAACCAGGGATGGGCAAACTTGTTCAATGGAAGAGTCATTTGCAGAAAATCAAAAACACCAGCGAGCCGCAAAACCAGTTTGTTGTGTCAATACAAATACGGTAAAGAATGCAAGTTTTACATTAAATGATGTACGTACAGTAATTGTCAGTATGAAGTTTTTGTTTAATTTTCTAGTCCCCGAAAACCTGGACAGTATGTTGTTAAAACTGTGCAAATTAATTCTCCCAAGTGTTCATTTTTCAGGGTTGCACGATGGTTTGATTTTACGAACTTCATTACAGAGAAAACAATTCACAGCATAATGTTGTGCTTTACACAGAAATGAGTTATACACTAGTATTTTAAAATCTGGGTATTTACTTTCTGGAACCGTTCGCAAAAAATTAAGTGTAGTGGCAATGACAAAAGTTTTTTTTGAGCCAGATTTTCTTGCATTTCCGTCAGTTTAATTTCTGCAGCAGACAAGTTTGTAACAAACGGTTAGCGAACTGAACAGCCATCACCAACATATTAACATTGAATGGATTTACAAGGAATGCAAAGCATGGATTTAACTCTTGGAAATGGTCAAATCTGGCTTGGAACACCTCCAGTAATGTTACAATTTATTTTAATATTCTTCCACTTTGTGGTATGCATTTGCCTCTTCATGAAACACCCTGGTTCTCATTCAGACATTGGGAAATTGACAGAATGTTTTTGACAATGTGTGTCTTTGAAACATTTTAATTTTCTGCTGGGAAGAAAATTAGCCTAACTTAGGGAAAGAAGAAAAAGTAGCCTAACTTGCGATTTAGGTTCAGTGTCGTTGTTATCAAATCGAGCTGACTCCGTGGTGACCAGTGTTCCCTCTAAGGCGCCCAAATGCACAGAACTACCAGAGTATTTGCGCAGTGAAATCTAATTCTTGCGCACTTGCAACATTCCAGATTTGATATCGAATACACAACGCATAGCCCTGTCGAAACGTTTCACTGGTTGTGTGTCCACATGGTTGTGAAATTGAATGCGCACTGAAACAAACATTTGCTCAATGTAAAATTTTCTTACAGAGAACACTGCTGGTGACTAACTTCACAAACTTGTGTAAACACATTGATAAATGAAACAAACGTTAAATTTGAGGCAACAACTCTCTTTCAGTTTAAGATATTGCTATTCATCTAAAAGAGCCACACAAAATATGACCCGTAATTCGCCCACCATTGGTTTGAACCTACGTGCCTTACCGCTATATGAGCAGTCCGTCTCGCTGCATCACCTGTCAAGGTGTCTGCGTTCAATAGTTACGGCTACCACCGTAACTTGAACTGCATCTTCTAAGATTTGTTGCCATGTTATTCTTACGCTCTACGCTACAAAGGCCAGTAGTACAACAATTCGCTCGCGAGTTTCGCAACCTGCCTCTGCAGGCAAAGAAACGGATTTAGTGAACAGCAAGCGCATAACTGCATCATCTGCATGTTACCAAAACAGTGAACCTGACTCTTGTGCAGTGTGAGTGTCATATCGGCAAACAAACTGTCATTGCAACGATTAACCCAAATAATCAGCATTATATTCCTGATTTCTCGTTTTCCAGAAATGTTTGCTTCTTAGTCCCAATTTCCAGGGGGGAAATGCCCCTTTCCCGTCTGCGGACCCCAATACAAAGCACTATCATTGATATGGCCACATTAAAAAATGTAAGAACGTTAACGGAAGGGTTAATGAAACCACTTTGAGAAAAGCCGTTAAGATGTGTTGAAACCTAGTAATAGCATTCGTGAGACTGATCTTGATTACAATATTTCTCAAACAACTCCGCGGAGATACCGGTATGTCACTGACACTAAAAAACAGAAACTTTGAATCTGAATATATCCAGAAAATCTATGGCAACAAAGCAGATAGGCTTAATGTTAGAGTTACTTGAACGAAATCTAAGCAGAACTAAGACGTGCTTGATACGGTTTAATTCTTGTTATCAGTTAACGTTTTAAGTAACTCGATAACTGTCGACTTTTCTTTTTATCATGGCGTTTATTCTGATTCAAGTCAGTTATCAAGAATTGCACCAAATAATGGCGATTCACATAGACGTAGTATGTGCCAAAATGTCCAAACTTGCATCTTGGAAGTGAACAGTACCAGAATTGGTATTCAGCTGAAGTGTGTATTGTGTAAGGTCTTCACTCCCACACGCAGCGCGCTAGACTTCAAACATGCATCGCAGTAACAAAGAACACACAAATATATGAAAGTACACGAGGACATATACCTGGCGTATATATATTTTTGAAGCCCGATTTAGCCCTAAAGCCAAATTTACCGAGTGAGTCGAGATATGCGCAATAGTACTGTATAGCAGTTAAGCTCTGTAAAATTGAAGAATTGTGCAAATTGTGATAAAAGCATTAAATTTTCTTCTGCAGTCAATCTATATACCACAAAGTTTGTTTTCAGGTGTGGAGCCATCATGGGGTAATCACCTTGACCAAAACATTAACTTAAACGAGCAAAAAATCAACTTGTTAGTCAATGCCAATACTGCGGAATGTAATGTTTCTCAACATAAAAATAACTATCACGAAACTAGCCACAATGGCGCTACTGGCATAGAAAGAACGATTTAAGACAGCACTATAGCCATGAGAAGCCGGATTGCAGGCCATTGTTTCTTAACACCAGCGAAGAATCGCGTAAGTGATTGATCTTTTCGACACCATGCCATCGCGTGCTAATTTCCTCACCGCTGTGCGTTATAAAAAAGAATGCGAAATTGATCCGAGCAGAGAACAAAAGAAGGCAGCTGTGTTTGCAAAATAGAATTCGCTGAAGAAAAATCACAGTCACTTTACTCACAGAAGTCACCGCAGTGAGCACAACAAGTCTACGTCACGAAAGAAAAAAATCGTTACTTCGAATGGTATAAAAAACTTGTGCATGCAGGCGCGAAATCGGCCCGAAACATTTTGACAAACTTAAGCCCGAACCCGGCCCGAAACCCGGCACTGACCCGACCCGACTTACAACTCTGGCAGTCCTGCCTTATAACACCATGATTTATTATCCTAAGCTAAAATCTAATTATTTTCGCCATTGCTGAGAGACATGACTCCACTTAACAAGTTCACAACTTCCTTCGAGGCTGTCTGCAGGACCGATGTTCAAATTACGTGGATACCGCATGCGCATCCGAAACCAAAATAAAACAAGCGGATGGAATACCTTAATTTTTTAGACCTTGGTGTACTAACTTGTTAGTGAGTGTCAGCCAGACCACACGCCAAAGAATCAACTACTTCTATGTCAACGAAGCAATTTCAATGAGTGAGCACAGAGCGCCTACTCATTAGTTCCAATTAGCGATGGTATATTTTACAGCGTATTGTGTATTATTCATATACTACACTTTTTTCCGACTTAGGCATTGGTGCCCTCTAAATGTTGGGGGCCCCTGGCTGTAGCCCAGTCAGCGCCCCTTTAATCCGCCACTGCACCCCGGTTGGGAACCACTGGGCTAATCTTTGTCTAATGACAGTTTGTAATAAAAATGGTGGTATTCATGTAATGTTAGGAAAACCCTAAAAGTACAGCAGCAGACGTGCTCTTTGCTAAGTAAAATAAATGTTATGAAGAAAACTTGCGTTTCCACTGCATTTCATGTTCTTTATTTATTGCAGAAATGAGAATTATCGTTTTTCTTTTTCATGGTAAATAAGCAAAAGTTTCATTTCTCATTGTAAATAAACGAAAATTTGATTGTCCTCTGTAACTATTGTCATGAAATTTCCTGACAAAACAACTTGATCCAAAGGTTGCTTAGCCACAGGCCATTTGTCCCTTAGGGTAGGGACCTTTGGGCCATTTTTTCAACAATTTTTAAAGTGCAATCGTTCAGACGTTATAATATATTTTGGTTGTTTTTTGGTACTAAAATAATGGAGACCCTTTGCACTTTTCGGAAATTATCTGTGAGCCGCATGCGACAAGCAGCTGGGATTGCATCAACCAAAATATAAATTTTGGCCCAAAATTCCCTAATCTCCCGTACTTTGTGCATGTGTGGTGATTACTCAACGATCCATATGTGGAATTGCATCGTCAACCACAACCACTTCCTGACGAAGTGGTGAAAAAATTGTGTGGTGGCTATGGGCGTCGGATCTTTCCAAGATCTTTCCATGGGGCCAAAAGTGGTGAAAGTTCATTTTATAGCCACTCGAAACTTGGAAAACAACCTTGTTCCGCTAATTTGTTTTTGTATTGTGTAACGGGGGAGTGAAGATCTTACACAATACAAAAACATTTCATAAGAAAACATCAGATTTCAAAATCTAGAGGGGGCCAAAGTCTCCCTGCCCACCTTCCGACGCCCATGGCTTTGGTGTTATTGAAAATGAAGCGAAGTCCTAATATAGACCAGTGTTTCTCAAGGTGGGCGGAATTGCCCCCTTGGGGGCGATTTTGAGAATGGTAAGCGGGCGAAACAAACAAAGGGGGCGACAGGGGGCGAAACAACATCAAGGGGGTCAAAATGCTCAGCCACTAATCGATCACTGAGTTAACTTCAGTAGCCCAATATTACGACTTGTTAGTTTCTTGCAAATTTTGTTTTGGTATGATAATCGTTGGAGGTTGTTACTGCAACAATTATCTGTTAAATTTTCACTATGGATTGTCTATGTGCCCTGTTACAGCGTGGATTATTCAGGGCTGCGGAGTCATCGTAAAAATGACGCAGCTCCGGCTCCGGAGCTGTTGGTTTTCGTGAGTGTGGCTCTGGCTTCGGAGCTCCCTTTTTTCATGGCTCCAGCTCCGGCTTCTGGTCGCTTTCACACATTAATATTGTCTTGACTAGGTGTGCTTCAGGTTGAATAGAAAATGAATTAAATCAAGTGCACAAAACTAAGAGAATGCACCAAACCTTTTTGAGTAATTTAATCTGGTAGTTTTTACAAGCAGCTCTGTTACCATGAGGAAATCAGTAAAAAAAACACTATCACAGGTTCAGACGATTCAGAGAACAGTCACTAGCAGAAATGTAACTCAAGATAACGGTAATATAAACAATTATGTGGAAAGGCAGTCGCTGGTTTGCCCTCAATACCTGAGGACCTTTTGTTATTTCTAACGACCAGAATCAAGAAAATGGCTGTTTAGAAAACTACTTTTGTGTCAGAGCATTTAAAAGCAGACCATTCCCAATGGACCAAGTGTTTCCATTCGTTGCATCCTTTGCCTGTTGCAGTTGTGACGATTCCAGCTAACAGCCTTGCCCGGGCAAACCATGCAAAGAGCACAAAACACATAGACGACTCTCATGTGCTCTTTCAAACACGCACACATATGCATCAACACAAATGCGAAGATGTGTTTGAAAGCGCTTTGTTCAAAGAAAAGTATGACAAGAAATTCACATTGGACCTTTTAAAAATGGCTGAAAACTTCTGATTTTTTCTCTTTTGCACTCAAAATAAGCAGTGATGAATCTCAAGTAAAGCACAATTTAACACGCAAAGCTTAAGGAGAAAATAAGAGTGATGGTTACTGTGCTGAAAACAGATTTTTCCACAGATGAAAACTTCAAGAAAAGTCCACATTGATTTTTATACCGTCCTGATAATGTACTGCTATGCAAAGCAATGCTAGTTTGCTACCAATTATTTATAACTTTCACGTTACGCTACTGCTTGCAAACGTAATGTTTTCCAGTGAACTTTACCAGTAATCTGGGAAGCCTTGCTAGTAAGCCCAATGGTTTCTAATAAAAATTCCTACTTTACAATGGCGTGTCATGCATTTTACGCCTAAATCTGCAATGGTATAAAAACATATTAATCATACTCCTTGCTAACAGCATGACTACACAGTTGCAAAAGTTTGGATATTTCACTGTATTATACAGCCTACCTACCCATTACAGCTCGTTCGTTTAAGATCGCTACACTACTGCAGACCCGGTTTGATCATTCTGACTAGAAAGTAAGATGCTGCGGTAGGTACGTTTTTTTTACTTCTACAACAGTGGTTCACAACCATTTCGCTGAAGGGAGCCAAATTTAGACCTACAATTTTGTTAGAGGGCCGCACAAAAAATGTTTTCCACAAGTCAATTGATACGGTTTGTTTTTTTGCACTAACGAAGCCTGTTACACAAAATATTAGAGGTGTTACTGAAAGACACTGCCTAACGAAAGTAATCCTTTCCCAGCAAAGAATCAGACACCAAGCTCTTACAGAGTATATATTTTGCCGACGAAGTAGGCGTCATCAGCTCTTATTCAAATAGAATCTGTTACAGAAAGATTGCTAAAAGCCGCACAAAGGATGAATGGGAGCTGCATGCGACTCTTAGAACAGTGTTTGAGAACCACAGTTCAACCAATAAAACCAAATAAACACCAAAGGCTTGCAGATCCATTGTTGCAGTCTGGTGTTGCAACTCGTAACAATCGCGTTTAGTATGCTATAAAGAGCACACGTAACTCTATTTGGCAAAACCATTAATATCTAGGAAGGGACCCCGAGCAGGAGCTACCTCTCAAATGGCCATAGCTCTAGCTCCGGTCCTAAATTTTGAACTGAGCTCCGGCTCCTGATTTTTATTTTGAACTCCGGCTCCAGGGAAAAATGCTCAGGTCCGACGCTCCGGCTCCGAAGCCCTGGTGGATTTCGCGGTATTTTCACATGAATTCTGAACGAAATATTAGCGTCCCAATGCAAGTGCTTAGTTCAGTGATTTAATGGCTTGGCTCAGCTATTTAATACGTACTTTAAATAAAATTCCGTAATTGACTACCTTGTGTCTGCTTGTCATGCTTGGGGGGCGAAAACGACGTGTCGAGAGCTCTAAAGGGGACGTTGGGATAAAAAAGTTTGAGAAACACTGTAATAGACGGAAAAGGTTGATGTTAAACATCCAAGAATACAAAATTCTTATTGTCGAACGTATGATTCCGCTCAGCAAGAATTCTGGAAGCGAGGAAGTTTTTCACAGCAGACGTCACCAGTGTTTGCCATTAAATATTTGTCTACTTCTTTCACATCCATTTCAGCCTTCCGAGCAGCCTTTGTTTGCCTTAAATAGCGAAATTACCGCTCATAAAACATACGTCTGTGCCCTTATGGCGCTCACCTAATACATCCCTAGACACGTTTCACAGTGCATGACACACTTGGAGAACGCTTCAAGCGTTACCTGCAACATGTATTTTCCATGCAACCAGGTTTTTTAAGGCTTGAATTTGGTGACGGTTTGTCAAGTCATTTTGAGCGACCGCATCTATTTCAGATGAATACCGAGATAGAGTCGTGAAGCGAGCTTTTAGTGTATTTTGGTGGTGGTTACACAGTGAGATTCCACTGTATTTTGAGAGATCGTTGGAAAATGTTGAGAGTGCGTTTCGGTCCTTCAAAACACCTTAAAAAGTACGTCATGAAACTTTTGCTTTTGCATTGAAACTTTTGCATTGCAATAAAAAAATGTGGAATTTATCTTTTTCTTTGTTTGGAAGTAGCTGCCGCATTAGAAGTTATATTTTCGCACAAAATTGTTTCAAATCGGTTGAAAGTCGCTCATAAATTGGTTTGGATCACGCCTGGACAGAACGTTTATGCAGGCCCGTCGCCAGGATTTAGCAGCAGAGGGGGCCAAAAACCAGAAGGGGGGGCCAAATTTTTAAAATACAGTATTGGATGTATGTCGCAACCGGGGGGCCAAACGTAAAATCGGGGGGCATCGATT
>JGI24159J19872_10002915_pt1 | contig 20842 bp, 14 predicted proteins | sample Ectturendosymbi4_FD_19872 | JGI IMG/M metagenome (IMG submission 19872) | reverse complement strand
AAGTGGCAGAGGAGCCTGGTGGCATAGGTCTTGTGGAAATGCTCGGCTTAATGGCAGATGGGGACGAAATCTCGGTTACGGCAGCTTAACATGGTACTCGTGGAAGAGTTGGACAACCTTGCGATCCAGCATGATGATGATGCGATGTGATAATTAGAGCAGATCGCATGAAATTTGCCGCAGTGTTGATCCGCTGCGACGTACCATGCACTTAAAATTTTTGTAGTTTGGAAACGTCTGAAAACAATATTACAAAAATCACGGAAACCTTGCTTTATATTTGATTTTAAATAATAAAAAGACTGGTGTGAAACAGATTTCAGAAAACAATAATCGTTTTTTGGTGCTAATTGTTCTCCATCTTAAGTTCAAGTTACGATAAATTGACAAAACGTAAACTTCAAAATAATGTCTTCAAAGAAAATGTGTTTTTTTTGCCACGCTGAGCGAAACTTGATGTTTCATTTCTTTGTGTGACTGTTACTATCTACATAACCCTCTGCATTTTGCAAGAAAATGTTTGATGTGAACCAGATTGAGGACCAGAAAACGTTTGATACAAACCAAATGAAATCCTTTTATCCCAAAAGAAATTTATTGACAACTTGTGCGAAACTGTTTGAATCAATCTACCATCGCTCTACCGAACTGAGCAAAGGATTACCTTTTGATTATGTTGTTTGGTAGGAGGCAAGGTTTAAGGCACGTTATGTATATTTGCTGACAAGTAACAATTAGCCTCTGAAAAGTTTTCTTTTGGTAAACAAACATCTACAGTTTTCATAAATACAACACGAAAATATAACCCTGCGATAAATCTCGTACAACCCTCAGAATAATAAAACTGCATAAAACGAGACTTTACACTCTGCAATAAACTATTGTAAATACAGCCTTCAACTATTTACAAGCAATCTTTAATTAAATGAACAGGTAACAATTAGCCTCTGAAAATTTTTGTTCTGGTAAACAAACATCTACGATTTACATAAATGCAACACCAAAATATAACTTTATGATAAATCTCGTACAACATATGCACCTCAGAAACAATGATGAATTTCGTCATTTTTTGTGAACCTTTGCATTTCAGAACCAGACTAAAAGTTCACGTTTCGTCAAACGTGTCACGAAAATGTCTGGGGCACAATTAGTCAACCCTTTTCAAAAACGTCTACGCATTTCCTTAGCTTAAACAAATTCTGATTGCTTGACCGCATTTTCCGTAATGAGAACATGGACATGTCTGAAAATTTTATGTGTGAGCAAAGGTGATGTTATTTCCGGTGGTTACAAGCGATGCATTTGCACAGCGTTCAATTTGCTTAGTTCCTGCAGCAAATCGTGGGATGTGGAAGCTTTGTCACAGGTTTTTGCAATACCTGTTTCATTATAAGTTTATGAGGTTTATGAAGCATTCGGCATTGTTTTAAGAGAAAATCATTCCAGGTGCTGCGTGTTTATTCACATGTTGGTGCAAACAAAAATTTTTTGTTAAAGCAGAAATCGACATCGAATCAACTGATCTCTCAACCTTCATTAACGAAGGTTCAATTATGGAACAAAAATGTGCAACAGGTCATAAAAAATGTCTGTCTAAACTTTCATCAAACCCTCTATTATCTGCGTTGCTGTTGGAACTTTGTATAGCTACTAGACAAAACTACAGTCACTGTGATGCTCTCAGCACCAGGGCTGCGGATTCATCGTAAAAATGATACTGATCCTGCTCCGACCCCGGAGCTTTTGATTTTCTTGAGTGTAGCTCCGGCTCCGTGGCTTTTTTCATGACATGTCTCCGGCTGCAGATCCAGCTTCTGTTCGTTTTTACACATTAATGTTTTCAATTATCTTGATGTGCCTCAAGTTGAATGGAAAATGAAGTACATCCTGTACAGAAAACTAAAAGAATACGCCAATTTATTTGGGCAGATTAATCTGGTATTTTTTCACAATTATCGCTCTCACCATGAGAAAATAAGCGCAAAAACAACAATCACAGGTTCAGACGACGAAGAGCACAGTTGCTAGAAGAAACCTAAATCAAACTAACAGTAATATAAACAATTTCTTGAAAGGCAGTCGCTGGTTTTGCTGTTAATGCCTGAGGATCTTTCGTTATTTCTTACAACTGGAATCAAGAAAACGCTTGTTTAGAAAACTGCATTTGTGTCCGAGCATTCAGACATAGTCCAGTCCCAGTCGACCAACTGCTTTGCACTCATTTCCCGCTTTGCTTCTTGCAGTCTTGGCGATTCAGAGCTAACTGTAACGGTCCTGCGTCTCGCAATTGTGTGGGGTGGTGTAAGATGTCCCATCCGTGTTTAATGGCTTCAAGCTGTGTTCATGTGGTTACTAATTTTCTAATGTGTTCAGCTCTCTAGATTCGAAAGGGGTTTGATTTACTTGATGCTACCTTAAAGCCTAACGTTAGGTAGAAACATTGGAAAAACTCGTGACTACACTCGACTCTTGTTGTATCCAGGCATGCCTCAAGCCTCGGCGATTGGGAGGGCTGGATTGGAAGGGTCTGGTGATGTTGTTATTAACTGTACGGATAGCCACACGCACAAGTGGTCCGGTAGCGCGAGTCCTAGCCAAATTCAGCCAGTCCCGGCTAGCAGGGATTGTGCGAAAAGTGCATTTATTTTGCCCCAGTGCACCTAACATTTGCGGAGATCTTCCGTGTCTTGTCTTGCAGAAGATTGGTTCTCACATGCTCTATTGCATGCATTATCGAGCTGTACACAGAGCAGCTTGGTGTTGCAGGCAAGTTTTGCCTCAACAAAACTTCAGTGCAAAACATAAATGAAACCCCAAGGACCAACAGTAAAACAAGATCAGCCTCATCTTGAAGCATGGACATTGTCGAGCTGCTAGAATTGCAGCAAAGACAATTGCTAAAAACTATGGCATAATGCTCACATCGGAGCAAGATTCTAGCTCAGGAAAATAGAAAGAAACCCAGGGCAGAAGATGAGCAGACATGCCCAGGAAGTAGCTATTTTGGGACCATTACATCACCCTTAGGCAGGAACTGGGCGTGGAAAATATGACCAATGAAAAGGATAAGAACTGGTATTTTCCCCGAGGGTGTCGATCCCCTTGTTAAGGAAAATCAATATAAATAGGGCTATCTAGCCACCCAAGACTCGAGTCATGGAGGACTCCACGAGCGCGGAGAGCGCGCTATGCAAAGCGGCTGTCATATAGAAAGCTCAACAAAAAGTGACGAGAAGAGAAGGCGAACTTCTGTCACGAAAGTGAAAGTGACTAGAGGAGAGGGGGAATCTCTATCACTATGGCATACGGTAAATGATATGTGGAGAGGGTGAACCGATGTCATTATGGCTTACGAGAAGTGACCTTAGGAGATGGCGAACCTAGGTCACCATGGCTAACAATATATACCTGGACAGAGAATGAAATGCTGAGAAACAAGTTAAACAAGATGCGGTTTAAAATAAGAATAAAATCTCTGTCTAAAAATATTGCACAAAGAAACTCAGCAAAGCCATGAAAAAATCGATTATGATAAGTCAGTCGAGAGAGTACGGTATACGTATGTCAAAGAAAAGCTATGACTACAAGATGACATCATAGTAGAGGGCGAAACTATGATGTGAGAGCTACGCTCAGATAAAGGTATCATGTCAGAGGGCGAAGGCATGATACAGCGAAGTACGAAACAAAGCTATGACCAATAAACACATCTTGGTAGAGGGTGAAACCAAGATGTAAGTATGACCTTGGCAAAGTCATACGATGTAAAAGTATCAAGGCAGAGGGCGAGGCCTTGTCACCGAGAAATATAACGTGAAGTTATGAACGAAAGTGTACATCATGGTAGAGGGTGAAACCATGATGTAGGTATGACAGAGGTTGAGTCATACACGGACAAAGTTATCATCACAGAGTGCGAGGTAACGATATCTACAAGTATTGAAATACGGTTGATGCAAAGTGTCAGAGTGTGAAGTCACTTTGTATCGTTACATGATTTACTGTGTAACAAAGATGAGTGAACAAGACATACAATGTACGAGGCTTGCAAGCCCGGTTAACGGCCTAGCGAAAGCATGAAACGAAACTCGCTACTTGAAACGAATCTGCTAAACGGAAATCGAGCTCGAGGTTGGTCCAAACGTGATGCGATCATCACGATATTAGAAAGCATGAATATCCTGAGCGATATCGAAAGCAAGAGAGCTCTAAAAAATGGTGTTGGCTTGGCAAACCAGCACAGAATAGCAGTATCAAGTGCGTAGAGTAAAGCAGTGAAGCGAAGACACTGCGTGTCTTGCTGAGAGATGGGAATGATGCAGATAGACTCAGAGTAAGACCCAAGGAAGCGGTTGTATGGTGAAAAGGCGTTTTCGTGCAAGCTGGCTTCGACAGAGTTGTCTTGACGAACAAACCCCGGTGAGGTTTGTTCATGCGTTTTTATCGGTGTTTATGAAGATTTGTTGTGTATCTATTGGTGAATAATAAAAGTGAAAAGTACGCAAATATATTTGAGTGCTGCATAAGATGGGCTGTTAAGCAAAAACTCAGATTTTGTAATAATGGTCCAAACCAAGTCATTTTGAACCCATGAGAAAATTTAAATGATAGGTTTGAAAATAGCTCATTGCCTTCCTTAGGGGACACAATACTATTACATCGGTCACTTTCCAAAGCAATGAAAGATTGAGAGTATTGANACTAAAACTTTCGAGAACAATTACGGAAGGCCTATAGCAATTTCACTTGGTGGTACTAACTGACACCGGAGTGCAGTTGACGAAAACAAAATTAATTCAGACGTCTTTTTGGTGAGAAAGGTTTCATCTGTGAAAAAAGAGACCGATCTTTCGAATTTGAGACGCAAAAGAATTTGGGAAACAATTTGCTAATGAAATTAATTAAGCACAAGTTTATATCAGCACAGATATGAACATAACTATAGACTTATTATATGTGCACGGAATGTATGTAAGTATTGAGTGTTTTCATTGTGTTGATACCGTTGGACTCACCAATAAGACAAACGTGTATTTTAATTAGAAAAGAATGACTCTGATGCTTGATCAGTAAGGATTAAACAGATTGAAATTAGAACTCACAACGGGACGGTGTGCGTTGTCAATTATTTTTTTGGCCACAGCCCGGGAATATTGGCCAGAAAAAAACGCTCACCATGGTTGTGATTAAATCGTTTCAATGAAATTTTAATCGTAGTAAATAAATATCTGGAAAGAATGAAGTTGTTGCTGAACAGTGTCTATGGCAGAGGTCTCAAACACGCAACCTGCGAGGCCATTTTGTGCGGTCCGCAATGCTTTTTGGGAATTTTGAAATGATTAACATTTAGGTTATTTAGTTTATTCATCGGTGTTTAAAAGTCCTAAGCCTGCAAGTCAACAAGTTCATTTGAAACGAACGTAGAAAGGGCTAGAGATAAATTCCCTATAACTTACAATACCATTCGCCGTAAAAAAGGATGTAAAAGCTGTTTCTAGTCAGGTTCAGTTGCCGCCTTTGTTGTGTCAGCGTCGTAATGCAGCCCTGTGTTTTTGAAATCCTCGTTTCGCCCTTGGAGCAATTTGAGTTTAGATCCCTGGCGTATGGCCTAGTTGCTCAATGAAAAATCTTTGAAGCTGGATTTCTTCTCAACAGACGTTTGAGCTTCAAGGCATATAAAAAGTACATCACCGTTATTTAGTTTTAAAAAAGTACAAAAAATATTCGTTTTAAATTTAAAGCTACGGCTTATGCTTGAGACAATGGTAAGATGCACAGCATTTGTAGCACGCCAGAGTTATCAGAGAGGAGATAATTTTTGCGATGGGCTTGAAATTAGGTTTCCATCACTATTAGGTGAGATTCAGCAAACCGGTGCATCAGAAACAGCTAGAAAAAGTGTTATTCCTTGTTTTACTTTGGTTAGCGATTACAAACGGTAAGATACAAGATCGTATTTCATTATCACTAACTTCCACACGGAGCTTTAACCTCAGGAAAATGTCAGCCATGACATAAATTCTGCAACATTTACACTACACACAACCATGGGCGTCGGAAGTGGGCAGAAGGAGGCCTTGGCCCCACCCTGCATTTCGAAAATTGACATTTTCTATTATATTTTTTGCAAAAACGTTGTTTACTTAGATTCGAATGGAAAAAAAGAAATTTCACCATTTGTGCCCACCGTACGGAATTCCTTGGCTTCACCTGGAACATTCTACCATTGCCCCACCCCTGGTACATAACGAACCACAGTGCTTAGATCAGGTTCGAATACATTATGGTTCCGCAAGCATTTTCGGTGAATTGCGCTGAAATATTTCCGTGGCTTACATATCAAAAGCTTGATTGACCTGAAAAATTTTGGTGCAGCTTTCGGAATTAGGGAGGGGAAGCAATTGCTCCCATTGCCCCCCTGGCTACGCGCCTGGTTGCTTGTAAATGCCCCCTAAGCGTACCTGAACCTCTTAACCTGTTGCTACATTTTGNCGCTTACTTGCAGTATACACTGCCTTGGAGTTCTGTAAAAACGCAATACCTCTATTTTAGTGCTAGTTTTCATTCNGCTTGATCGCACTCAGCTGGAGACTGATCAAGTCCATATTGAAGGCTCCGTTCAGAAGATAAAAGCAGCACTAAGTCGTCCGCAAAAAACAAATGTCTGATTGCTCTTCTTCCTATAAATGTGACCCTCTCGCCAAATGTCTGTCCAAAGCGCTGTCGATTGAAAGAAGTGGCTTGTCGGGAAAAACCCTTTTCGGAGTCCATCATCAAAAGCAAATATTATTGACTTAATGCCGCTGACAAGTAAGTAAACTTCTTCTGAGCAGGAATGCAATGACTTGGCAGCAAATTTTAGGCGGCTGTTAACGTGGTACTCTCGCAACACTCCCCAAGACTTTGCTTCAAGTACCTTGTTAAATGCTTTTCTCAGGTCTACAAAGCAAGTGCGTACATCTTGAGTATACGTCAGAGATTTCTCAAAAATTTGTAAGAACGAAAATGGAAAATCCTACCATAATCTCATTCATGGAAACTTCGCAGAGCGTCGGTGTTGAGGTGTGACTTACAAAATTTGATGCATGCCACCAGGACGGTGTTGTGATCTCGTGAACATGCTCTGCTAGCTGGGAAGACGTGCTATTTGTTGTCTCGTTTGCTTTATCTAGCAGTCACCTAGAGCTTNTATTCAGTGTTGTCAAGTATGCTTTTAATGTTGTCTTGCTGTCTAATGGACATTTTGGTATGATTGTACATCGGNCACTTCCGCTTGTTTATGGCCCTTGTCCACTCGCGACCATCCATAGATCGACCGATGGGTGTGTCAGTGTGTTTATGCAAGAACTTCATGCCACTGCGTCAACGTGTTTTGCAAGTACGCAGACCTCATTGTCTCTCCAAGTTGATAAAACACTTTCACAAGAACAGCAATTTACTCCAATATGAAAGGCAGTGCACACGATTCTCTTCATCTACTTTACCATCGTTTCATCTCAGAACTATTTACTGAAAACGATGAAATGTGGAATCTACTTGTATATATGTGCTACGCTCAGACTATCGTAGAATTGTCCAGAAAATTAATTAACACGTCACAAAAAACAATGCCAACATCTAGTTCATTTCTGCTAACACTACTAGAAGCTCGTAAATAAGACGAGTAGATTGCCAATAATATTTACGCGAATAAGTAATATCACGACACAAACTTTAAAGAACCTTGCGTCTTTTTCTACCACTGCAAAAAACACGCGAAGTTCCAAGAGAGTAAAGATTTCCTGTCACTACGACGGACGCTCTTCGTGCCCCCTGGAAAGATGCCTCGCATCTCTGATTATGTACCACTGAGTTAGAGCATTCAGTCCTGTCTCCCGTCTTGTGTATAAGGATGATCGCTTAAGCTTTTCGATTGTTGGTGGCCTTCCAGGACTCCAGGCAACTTGACATACACGATTTGTCAAAGTAGTACCTCTCTGTTCAAAGCTTTCAGCATTTTACGACTGATGTCAGCACAAACTGTTTTCTTCCCATTGTTTTGAGTTTTGACAGCTATGAAGGTTTCGGTCGCAGCGATGATATTTGCCTCCCTCAAATGCACCTCCAGTGGGTCTGATGGTATTCGAGTAACTGGTTCAGAAAATCTTTAAAATACTGATTCAATTTGCCATAAATGCTCTTTTCATTGTTACGTAAGTAGTATATGGCGTTAACTTGAATCTACATTTCTGGCATCGGAACTGGCATCATGACGGCATATCCGGTGACGTAATATCAGATGACGCCACAACAGTCGACATTTTGTCTGCAGTGGTGACGTCAACATTCATTTATCACGGTGGCTATTTCATGACGTCACATCCGAAAACGTCATATCCGATGATGTCAAACCGGTAATTTTTTATCATCGTTTTATGGTGACGTCAATCAACATTCATTTGCAACGGCGGCCATTTTGTTTGGTGTTGACATCAAGGTGAATGAGCAAGTGCACCTTGCGGCTAAATTGTAAAAAATTAAATTTGCATATTGTCGCAACAACGGTTATAAAAAACAAATGATATCATGTAATAATAGACACTTTAACCTTAATTGAAACAATAATACTGTAGAAACTTTAACCTAAATTACAACACTGTGATTTTTCACAAAAGGTGGCTCGAACCTCGAATCCAAAATTATTCAAATATTTTTAGATAAAACTAAATCTAACCAAGGAACAATTTTTTGGTAAATAGATTTCATCCACAGACTTGCCTGGGCAAGCCTCGTATCGCTGTTACGTCACTCGCCGTTCTCGCTATACGAGTATGACATCAGTCTCCCCATCGTAGTTGTTCGCTTTCAATCTCGCTGTGGCATTCATATGTGGACAAGGCTAGTACAAAGCTCATTGCCGTCAACACACAGTGAAGATATTTACAATTGGAAAGAAAGTTGTGTTGGTTTATTCAAACGCCAGCAGATCTTTATGCAAAATAAATTTAATATTGAAGTGCGAGCAAGCAATACAGATGGGAAACAAAGACAGATTTTAAGAAAACCGTTGAAGTTTATAGTTGTAATTCATTATAATTCTGATTAATAAATATTAAAATGATAATAAAGTTTATGCCAGCACGTTAGACGTTTTTAAAGACAATTTATGTCAGCGAATTTAAGGTATATGTTGATTTTATTAAAACACATGCTGACGTACGTGCAAGATGTATATTTTATTTAAAGTACGAACAAACAATTGTAAAGAAAGTTTATTTCGAAGAAAAGCTTAAAATACATAGGGTTGTTGCTATTCATAATTTTGGTTAATAAACATTGCCTCAGCAAGATCGTTCACGACAGTGTTTTCATGAAACATGGATAGAATTTCACGCATAGAAAAACCTCTAGCGCATAAAAGCAAGAGCAAAATGCAAAAATGTCTACACGTTCAAGATTGATAGCTTTGAATTCATCTTGCGTTGAATACGATGCGATGCGCTGTTTGTCTTAGAAAAATCTTGAAATCTCGGTGTAGAGCTGGCGACGCCAAAGAGTCAAAAAAGAAAGCAGTTCCTCTTCTGTTGTAGTAAGTTGCAACCCAGTTTTCACATAGTCTGAAGTCGTTGTATTGATCACAAGCGCACTGGGAAAGGTTGGATTTAAATAAAATAATACATCCGGTGCATATACACCCAAAAACATTGGACAGGCATACTCATCATTTGATAGTATATTAAAAATAGTAGCGGCATCCATTCCTTTCGCAGATATGAACTAAAAACAAAATTATAAAAATGTTTCGAACAATATGTGCCTTTTTTACTGATGTTGCAGAAAAAAGATTACAATGTGATGCAAATATTGTTGCAATAAATAATTTGAGCCAAAAAGTAAAAGAGACAGACGAATGATCTTTGTTCATTCGTTACGACTTTGTCTATCGCGATGTATCAAAGTAAAATTACAGTTCTAGCAAGAAAAGCAAACAAATCATAAAGTTGAAATTGTCAATTTAATTTTTATGTATTGCAGATGAATAAATTTATCTGTCATATTTGCGGTAAAATGTTGTCGCAAAGTGGGACTTGTAAGCGACATATAGTTACTGCTCATGAAAGCAAAGTGTTTCCTTGTCCAAAATGTAAAAGACAATATACCCGAAAGGAAACACAAAAGACGCACACTGAAAAATGTACTTACGTTGCTGATAGTGCAAGCAGTCAAACGCAAGAATTCCCTGGCCCCAGCAATGCAGCATCAGAAAGCTCACTTGACAATAAGAAAAAGGCTGGTCCCAGCAATGGAACTTCAAAACGATCGCTTGAAGTAGCAACCCCTGCACCCCTTAAAAGGAGGTGCATTGATAGAGATGATTTGCAAGCACCTTACATTTTGGGAAAGCTTCACGACCAGACATTTTTACATCGACATTGGAGATCGATTCACAATCATATGCTTGAGAGTGATATTCTAGATACAATAAACTTTACATTGGATACATTGAACACCTACACGAGTTACGTGACAGATTGTTGACGAGCCTCCAATCACGTGGCAAGTTAAATTATAGCTTTGATTTTGCTCTGAGACACCAAGAATCGGGTGAATTGAGATATTTTCACCCGAGTCAAGCCAATGCTCTGGCTTTGGAACAACCCAGAATTATAAACAATGGAGATCACATTGCAAATGCAATGAAACAGATCCAAGGGAGGGACGTTTGTGAAACTGTTTCACAAAACAGATCAGACACCAAATGGAGGGTAGAGGAAGTATGCAATGTTACCCATTATGTGGATAAGATCTCTCCGATTGCTATTGGCAAAGGAGAAAAATTGCCTACATATATTACAAAGAACAAAGGTCTCATTGCTGTTTACAAAGATGCAAAATGATGTGTGTTTCGTGACAATCTTTGCTTTTTTCGCTGCTTGGCCTATGCGAAAATGGGCAAAAATTTCGAAAGCGAGGTCATGGCTCTTTATTCAAAGTATATGCAGCAAGCGGTGAAAGACTTTCCAAGCGTCACGCTAGAAGACATTGCAACGATAGAGAAAATTTTTGAAGTATGCCTCACTGTTTGCACCAGGGGTCTCAAACTCAAATTGCTCCGTGGACCACATGAGGACTTATAAGGTAACCCGCGGGTCGCAATATGACGCTGACGCAACAGTAGAGGTACCTGAACGTACTAGAAACAGCTTTCACATCTTATTTCCTGCGAAAGGTATCATGAATTACATGAAAATCATTTCTAGCCGTCTCTCACGTTCGTATTAATCAGTTATAGCCGTCTAAGGAATTTGTTTACTCGCCAGCTGAGCACTTAAATACCGGTGAATAAACTAAATAACGTAAATGGTATTCATGTCATTCATTTTCATGCTCGCTTTTTGATCGGGCAACAGCCCCAGGAGGACTTGGTATATCTCACAGTCAACAGCAATTTCACATAGTTCTGCTGGCTCCACGCCAAGACGAGACTAAGCAAGGTCGGAGATGCAGTTACTCCACCCAAGCCTTGGACGACCTCTGGGCCGCTTTCCCGTGGATTTAGCCAGCAGGACTTGCCTCACCAGTCTTTTGGGGGAATTCCGGATACAGGGTCGAACTAACATAGTTGTGATCTTTCAATTCAGCGACAGGCGTTCTACACTCANGGCTCTGCGAATTTCACAGCTGCGCACTTTGTTGCGAAGTGTCACACCAGGGGCGTAACGAGGGGGGCACAGTGTCCCGGGAGCCGAATCACTGGGTGGCGCCGAAAACTCCCAACAATGTCGCAAGTGTTTTCTTCAATACAGTACATTTACTGCCGAAAGATCTTAGGTTCGAACATGGAGGGACCAAACTTGCTTCTTGACCCGGATGCCATCTAACCTCGATACACCCCTGTGTCGCACCATGACTTCGCAAAGATCCCATCTCTGGCACTTGCACCTGAGTTAATTTTCTTTTGGTCTTTACCCAAGATTCAGGGCCGTCGTCAGCGGGGGGGAGGCAGTGGTGCCCGGCCCCCCCGTTTTGAATCGGTGCCTCCCCGTTTCACGTTTGGCCTCCCGGTTGCTGCATACATCCAATACTGTATTTTAAAAATGTGGTTCCCCCTTCTGGTTTTTGGACCCCTCATTTTGGTTTTTGGCCCCCCTGCTGCTAAATCCTGGCGACGGGCCTGCCAGGATTCAGGACCATATGTAAGGATCGGAAGAAAGACCGATTTAAAAACTGACAGCTTTGTGGTGTTTGAAAACTCCCGTTTTGTGACCACAAAGCGATAAAGCTCATCCAGAAATACGTTTGCTTCACCAATCCGTGTATCAGTCTCCTCGCTCCACCTTCCGTCACTTGCAAATACCACCCCTAGGTGTTTGAACTTCTCCACCTGCTGCAGTGTGTTGCCGCTCACTCGCAACATACGCTGCATACATACACTGCCTTGGGTTTGTAGAGAGACATAGAGTAGTACCACGGTATTTTTAGCGTTGATTTTCATTCCGGCTCGGTCGCACGCAACTGAAAACCGATCGAGTGCATGCTGAAGACTGTTGAGATGATGTTAGCAGAATCAAGTCGTCTGCAGAAAGCAAACGGTTGATCCTGCAGCTCCCAACTGTGACGCCCTCATCTACTCGGCTGTGACTGTCTATCTCAGTGGTTCCCAATATTTTCGGAAGCACTCCTCCCTTTGCTCATTTTGGAGCGTTTTGTTCCTCCCCTATGGAACGTTCATTCCTCCCCTGTTCGGGTTCGTAGGCTAGTGTTTACTACAATTGGAACAATCGTCTTTATTAACGCCAATAACATGACTAATACAAGTGGGACAAAAACTATTTGTTATCAAATATTGGCGTTAAAGTTTGTGAAGAAAAACGTGTGATATTTGCAAATATAAAGTGAAGCACCTAGTTGAAAGGGCCAATGTCAGTTTAAAAAAGAAGTCCAACACTGACAATGAATAGGAAACTTAGATATAAAGTGGAAATTCCTCTCCTGAACACTTAAAATTCCAACCTGGGGAGGAATTCCTCCCCGGTTGAGAAACAATGGTCGATCCAATTCATGTCGCCGAGGTCTGCACAACATATGGTCTGCGAAAGCGTTTCTTGTGGCCCGCGAGAGCTCTCTCAACTGTAGAAAATGTTGCACAAGCTCGACCTTGAGTAAGCAATTGTTGTTCCAGAACTTCTTCCATACTACAACGAAATCTCCACATCGAAATGAAATAGACATTTGCGGCCCGCGGCAAATTAATGTTGATAATTTGGCCCTTCGAGCTTTCTAAATTGTGAAGGCCTGATGTAGACTATGAAAAAGAGCGGTGACAGCACACACCCTTGTCGGAGTCCAACAGCTACGGCCAACGGTCGTGATTTAATTCTCCTGACACGGACACAAAGTTCTTATTAGGAATACAGTGACTTGACGGCCAATAACAGGCGGCTGTCAACACCATACTCCCGGAACACTCCACAACAAATCGTTTCACGAGGAACCCAGTCGTATGCTTTCTCAGGTCGACAAAGCATGTGCAGACGTTTTTGCATACTTCCAAGATTTTTCAAAAATTTGCTGGAGAGTGAAATTTGGTCTGTAGTGCTACGGCCCGGACGAAAACCGCACTGGATATCATTCAGCCTTGATTCAATTGTTCCACGGCATCTTTTTTCAAGGCACTTGACAATGTAAATGTTAATTTTTTTGAAATTCCCAAAAGAACACAAAATGCTCTCTTGGGTCACATGCGGCCCGCGGGTCGCGTGTTTGAGACCCCTGGTTTACACCCTAAAAAAAGGGAAGTGTGCGAGCCGAGCTGGTTCAAAGATCACCCGCGCAATGTTCTGGCAATAAATGGCCTCGAATTGTACTCAACCTGTACAAGAAGCATTTTTCCTACGTTTGCGATATCAATCTATATTCACGAGCGTACGCGTGCAGAACATGCGGAAAGTCGTGGCATAGATCTTGTTACATGCTGCGACACGAAAAGACGTGCAAACTCGGTGTAAAATTCAAGTACAAAGGAGGCGTGTATCACCCAAAGAGAAATATTTTCCAGCTGATTGAAGACCTCGGGATTACTGCGGAAAATGAACTCAAATTTTATCCGTTTCAAGCAGTCTTTGATTACGAAGTATTTTCAAAAGAAACCGGCATGCAGAAACACGGAAGCACTGAATTCGTGTCCCAGCATATCCCTTTGTCATTTTGTGTTCTAACAAACGTACTCGGATTTACAGCGCCTTATTTTGAAGTTTCACAAGGTGACAGTCATGTACTGGTCAACAAAATACTGGATCATCTCGTTTGCCGCATGGGAAAAAGCATTTGAATTGCTGAAACAGAAATATGAACCTCTGATGAATCAATTAAAAGCGTATGTGTGCAGACAAGCAGAGTTGGAAGAAGTGAAACCAGATGACCACCCCTTGTTCAGATATGTTACAAGGCTTGTCGCTCACATAAAATCTCTTCCGACAATTGGATTCAACAGCGGAAATTACGACATCAACCTGACTCCTTCGCATTTGGTCAAATCACTGATGCAAAACGGTGAAAAAATCATTGTCACCAAGCGTGGAAACAAATTTCTCTCTTTGTCCACCTCAAGTTTGAACTGTCTGGACATTTGTTCCTATTTACCACCGGGCGCTTCTCTGGCAGCATATGTACAAATGTTTGGCTGCAAGCTACAAAAGTTTTTCTTTTCTTATGGCTGGATGNCCAGCCCAGAGAAATTGANAGAAACTCAACTTCCACCAGCTCAAGCATTTTACAACGATTTGAANTGCAAGGAAATCAGCGACGAAGAATATCAACTATGCCATCGAGTGAGTAGCATGTTAAGNAAGCTTTGAAAAACTTGTATTTCATTTGTAGCAATGTTAAATCAATTGGTTGGTGTTAGTAATCGCTTGAGAGTGGTATGCGGCGTTCTGCTTGTGGGCCACTGTTCTGATTGTGCGGTGGTTACAGCATCGCGAGTGAACAGCTGCTTGTGCACTAATGACAACACAGCGCACCGCGGAAACAGCTTTGTGTCAAAATTAGCACCATATGAAAATTAATTTTGAAATAAAAACATTTTGACAGGTTTGGAAGGAACAAGGCATGAAGTCAATGTTGGATTTTTTACGATACTACAACACTCTCGATTGCTTGCCGTTTTTGGAAGCTGTTGAGAAACACGTCGACGTGTACAAAAAGATGAATCTTGATGCATTTTAATAATGCTATTTTCTTTACCGGGATTGACAATGATAAACTTATTCAACTCTATGCCTCGAGGAGATTTTTTCAGCACACCTTCAAAAACCAACAGCGATGTCGTAAACGTCATCAAAGAAAATTTCGTTCGCGGGCCGAGCATCATTTTCCAACGACACGTAGAAGTGGGGGTCAAAATAAGAGAGCATCGGTACAAAGACGATGCAAAGACGGTGCAAAATGTGATTGGCTACGAAGTCAACAGTCTTTACTTGTACTGTTTATCTTTGGAAATGCCCACAGGGTTTCCGATTCGACGAAAACCAGAAGACAATTTTTACCCGGTAAAAACATATTCCATCAGTCAAGTCGCGATGGAATGACTCGAATACGAAACGTTGAAAAGGGCATCTACATCAAGCACCAACCCTTTTCTCATGAACACGAGATTGGTTGCAGAAAAGTTCGAGTAGATGACTCGCTCCAGAGACACAAACGGTTTTCAATTTCACGGTAAGTTGAACAAAACTACATCGTTTTCATATATGCAAAAATATTTAAGGTAACCTTTTTGTTTAGGTTGTTACTTTCACGGATGTACGAAATGCAGAAAATTCACCTTCAACGCTCGACTCAAAAAGTCCATGGATGAACATTTAAAGGAAACCAAGGACACCACCGACTATTTGAAACAACTAGGTTATCATGTGGTTGAAATGTGGGAATGTATCTACGTGAATCTTCAAACAACAGACCCGGACGTTCAACAATTTCACGCCAATCGACCGCGTAAAGATTGCACAAAAACGACGGAAAAGAAAATTATTGACGCCGTACGCGCTGNCGAGCTCTTTGGCATGGTAGAATGTTCGTTGCATGCGCCTTGTGCCTCAGCATTTGAAAGACTATTTTTCTGAAATGTCAACCATTTTTTGAAATGTTGATATTGGTCTTGAAGGTGTTTCGGGTGTCATGAAAGAATTTGCATTGGAACAAGGTTTGTTGAAAAATCCAAGACGAAACTTGATTGGGAGTTATCTTCTGAAAACTTATTACTCGCATCTCCTCTTTCACAGTGGTATTTAGAAAAGGGTTTGGTCGTCACAAAGGTTTTGCAAGTCATTGAATACACTCCCTCTCGTTGCTTTGAGCATTTTTCACACGAAATTAGCGACGCATGACGATGCGGTGACGAAAATCCTGACAAAGAACCGTTTGGTTAAATTAAAAAAATTGAAGGGAACTCTGCGTTTGGTCGAACGTTGACGTGCGTTGAAAAGTTTCGCAACGCACAATGTGTTGACAAAGAAAAGATTTGCAAAGAAATTAACGATTGTTTGTTCACTCAACTCACCGACTTGGGCAATGAATTTTACGAAGTGCCAAAAGCAAAACGAGTCGTGAATTTTGATTTGCCTGTGCAAATTGGTTTCTTTGTGTTCAATTATGCCAAACTGCAAATGCTCAAATTTTATTACGATTGCATTGACAAATTTATTTCGCGAAAAGATTATTGCTATGCGGCAATGGACACTGATTCAGCATACTGGGCATTAGCGCATCACGATTGCATGACGTTGTTCGACCGGAAAAATTGCAAGAATTTTACAAAGAGTACGAGCAGTGGTTTGTCAGCGAAACTTGCGATTCGCACAAAAACGATTTTATTCAAACGTGTGCAAACGGTGATGCGTGGGTGCCTGTTTGTGAAGAGTGCACAGAATCGAAAAAGTATCATACGCGAACACCTGGTCTTTTTAAAGTTGAGTGGGAGGGAGAAAGCATTGTCGCTCTCTGCAGTAAAACGTATTACTGTTCCGGCAAAGAAGATAAACTAAGTTGCAAAGGTGTGCTAAAATGTCAAAATGATTTGACGAAGCAACACTATCTCGACGTGCCGTATACAAACAAGTCAAACCGCTGTGCGAATCGTGGTTTTCGCATTTGAGATCACGACATTTTCACTTACACGCAAGAAAAGCGTGGTTTAGAGTCTTTCTACATCAAGCGTAAAGTGTTGGATGATTTGGTGACTACTGAGCCGTTACAATTGTAACCTTTATATAAAGGTCTCGCTTTTTTGCATTCCGACCATGGACGTTCGTTTTGCTCATCCGTCACCGTTTATGATTGCTGGTCCGGGCAAAACATTTTTCGTTAGACGTGCGTTGCAATCTTTGCAGAAACTGTTTACTCGCATGCCTCAGAGAAGTGTATGGCTGTATGGCGAATATCAAAGCTTTTTTCGTGACTATCCCAATGTGGAATTAGAGGAAGGTTTGAGCTATTTAGAAAGATTCACTCCAGGGCCTCCCACGCTTATTATTATTGATGATCTTTTGTTTGCAACAGAGTTGCACAACTGTTCACAAAAGGTTGCCATCATAAAAATGCAAGCGTCATGTGCCCAAAATCTTTTTGATCAAAGCAAGGAGCAACGCACCATATCACTAAATGCTCACTACTTGGTCGGAATCCTGGGATTGGAGACAGATGCATCATTTAGCGCGACAAGTGTTTCCCAAGCGGAGCACATTTAAGCCTAACATCGTGATGCAACTTTGCACAAAAAGAAAAATTTATTGTGACCTGCGTTTTAACCCAACGTTGCTGCGCACATTGCATTTTACGCAAATATACGTTCTTCGCAGTTGGAAAACTTTACACAATAGTTTTTCTAAAGACTAAAAATAGGCTGATTGGAATGAACAGTGTGTAATTGTTGTCAGTTTAGTTGATATACACCGAGTCAACAACATCAGTGTGAATACGTTTACAAAGATCTACCTAAATTTATTTCCCAATTTATCACAAGATAAAAAGACCAGTTTTGCAAAAATAAATGACATTTCATTACCAAGGTAGAAACTTTCTCATGTTGACTTAAAATGCGACTATGTAGATTTGAAACAACAGTAACGTGAAATAGCGACAGATTTGAAAACACTTTTAAGATACAAATGACTCTTGAAGCGCTCACGATATGAAAATTTTCTATAGGTGACAAGAAAGTTTGCTAATACGAGTCGCAAGCAGCACTATGAGCAGCAGCACGGAAAAATATCTAATTTGTTGCACAAGTTGGTCCTGTAACAGCAATCAGTGATTTTGTGCTTATGTTTTGATAGCTACATCTTTGAAATGACAAATTTTGATTTGCAAGTAAATAGCTTACAATGATAGTTTAGACAGTTTTCAGCAATCTATAGAGCTTTTGCAATCAAAGTAAAACTCCTTTGTAAATGGTTTGGCAGAAGCTTTTTTTGTCAGGTATTTAGTAACAGACGTATGATTTTGTAAATATTTCCACTTTTGCAAAACATAACGGCCGTGTGCCATTTGCTTAAAAAGTCATAATGAAAATGTACGCGCTGTTTATCATTCTTGTGAGACTTGAAATTACAACTACATAATTGGTTTAACTTCATTAACAACGCAATGATCTGGGTCTCAGACATTAGCCCTAATAATAGTGATTGCTTTTTGCAGAAGTTGTACCATCTGTTAGGAACTGCTCGCTGAACATAACATGAGAAAATCAGAATCAATGACAAGAGCGATGATTGTAACAGCTACTGCAGTGGATTAACCTACACATATTCTTTTAATTTTGTCTTCTAGATATATTTCCAGTCAACTTGAGGCAAGAACGCCGACACAACGTTGCAATTTTCCGAAGTACGTAGGAGCGACTCGGTCTGTCAACCTGCCACCGTTGATGCATCAATTATCTGACGGGGTCTTGTGGTTGTCCAAATTACATTCGATCAAGAGCGGACAACTTGGTCTGCTAGCGTGCGTGCCGTGTCTGTAGTCGTCAAAGTCACCTTGCCTTTGTCATTCCGTGTAAACGACCCCACAATTCTTTTTCAGAAATAGTTTGATATAAATTCCAAAGATTTTGGAATGGAGACGTCCAAGGTTTCTCGTGTTGGCTTAAATGCGACGACGTCGAGTGGTTACGTGAAATAGCAACAGACTTGAAAGCAGTTTCAAAATACTCACGTCGAGAAAAATGTTTGCAGGTGACAAACGAGTCGTGAGCACTATGACATTGTTAAAAGAAATTTTCTGCACAAATCAGTTTTTCAACAATCATGTTGTGTTTGTTGACAACATCTTCGAAATGACAACAAATTTTGACATGCAAATGAAAGCAAAAAGGATTGTTCAAACAGTTTTCAGGAAGCTGAAGAGCTTTTGAAATAAAAGTGAAATTTTTTGAAGTTGGTTTGACAGAAGATTTTTTCCAGGTTCGGTTGTAGTATGATTTTGTCAGCAATTCCAGTTTTAGTGTGCAAAACAGGCGTGTGCTGAACAATTCATAATGAAAATGCATCTTTTGATATGGAGTCAACGGCGTATCGCGCTGCTTATCATTTTTCGAGATAACGGGTAGTGGAATTGCCTCCACGTTCAACGCGCAATGGTCTTTAGAAAACGAGATTTTTTGGACAATATAGGAAAACTACACGTTGATTTGACATTTTAGAAGCAATTGAAATACAATTATGCTGGTGAATAACGCCGTGACAAATGGTTGAGCTGATTGGTGCATGGTTATTTTGAGATGATTCTGGTCTGACTTGGAAATAGTGACAAAATTGCACAAACAAATTACAAACTTCAATTTTCTCAAATTTTTGTGGGATTGCTTTTGTGAAAGCAGATTTCAGTTATTTTGGGGTATTGGCAATATTGAATTATCCATCTCGGGGATGTGTAGTTGATGCTAAGACGAAAAATTTCACGACCCGGTGAATAGAAATAGATGTTTGGATTGCATTACTGAACAAATCCCAACGCTTATGTGGTAGAACCGGATAGTTTTGTAAAATGTTCTGAAAGACTCACATGTATACAATTTGAAACTGTACGTAAACTGTACAATAGCAGAGCCATGTGCAGCAAATTAGGTTAGCCTTAAAGGTTTCAAAAGAATTGCAGATCATACATAAAGTTCACTTTACAGCAAATCGCTTTGGAGTGAACGAATGTGAAACTGTGCTTTCTACATTTTTTTGTAATTGTCTAGTTGTAACGCTTGAATGATCGATAGAAAATGTTTTTAAATCCTTGCAGTTTAGCAACAAAATCCGCAACGGAATATGTTTTAAGTACCGTTTCAATTCAGCTACGAAGCTGTAAAGACTGTTTGCTCATGTCTCCCTAGCGAATACATTCTAATTCAATTAAGACTGTAACGACGACGCGATGTTTGTCGCCAGCGGGAAGCTCGTTGACGCATTTTCAACTTTGTTGCGTTTCAGACAAGTATTGGCATTCAGATATGCGAAAATATTACCAACAGTCTCGAAAGAACATTTCACNGANCAAGCTAAAATATTTGAGCATTAACGTTCTGATTATTTCAATACGTTCTTAGAAGCGAGCTACCTGAATCGCCAACTTGCGCTCTGTAAATTATCCGAAATGTAAGCCCATTTTTAGTTTGCAAAACTGAAACATGATTTTACATTAAACATTATGTGTGAAAAAATTTTTTCTTTACACCCATTGGTAAGCATTCAACTATCGCCCAAATAATATTGCAAACAAGACAGTCTTTAAAAAATCTATTGAAAATAAAACGGTTTCAAGTTTTTAGTTTGTTTGACATTATTTTCAAGAAGCAACCATCAAATCTATTTGC
>JGI24159J19872_10002911_pt1 | contig 20854 bp, 12 predicted proteins | sample Ectturendosymbi4_FD_19872 | JGI IMG/M metagenome (IMG submission 19872) | reverse complement strand
AACGAGTAAAGTTAGGATTTCTGTTAGAGTTACATCATTGCTTGTGTGTGCTGTAATTGGTTTGTAAAATTTAACTTTGTCAAACTACTGGCAATCTTTATAACAAATTTATTTTGAAGGCTTCTAAGAGCAAATGCTGTTGCTCTGTATTGGTTTCCAACAAAAAAGTGTTTATTCTGGTTTGCTGCTGTTCATGTAAAATGTGAGAGGTGTAATGTTCCAAAGGTTTCTGCAAGCTTTTTTAACCTGATCTAGCTAAAATCCTAACTTGATTTATCAACCAACAATTATAAGCCTTGTTGACATCTGTTGTGATGGAAGGATTGAAAGTTCGTACATTTTGGCCTCACTGAGACAGCAAAGCACAAGTAATGCGATGGGATGCACCGGCTTTGAATAAAGTTATTAAAAACTTATATTGATAAAGCTAGTGAGTGACTGTTTCAAATTACTAATGCATTTGTCCAATGCATCATTAAGATTCCTACAAATGTGCTTGAAAAGGAGAGTTAAAATCAGTAGCACCTCCACATGATGCATTGACAAGGTAGGGCAAAAGCCTTTCACATGCAGTGCACACAGGATTTTTAATTTCCATTGTCTGTTAGATTGTTTTCAATACATATGGTGGAGCAGTAGCACTAGTGCTGCTTTAATTGTGGTCCAGGCTTTCTTGTGTATTTAGGCTGGAACAAATGTTTAATCGTGAATGTCTGTCTTTTTTGCACTTTCATGCACTTTACTCCTTCTCATTGCCTTGCAAATTTTGTATTGCATTCAGAGATCTGTGGAGATACAACATTTCTACTAATGAATGGGTCTCTATGAAAACTGATGATAAAATGCCATCAGAACTTGCTTCACATTCAGGTGCCGGTTAACTTTTTATGTAATATGGTTTTGACTAGAGATAGACCGATATATCGGTATCGGCCGAAACGGCCGATTTTTTCGGCCTCAGTAGGTGTTGACAAAACGCTGTTATATTCTTCACACATCCTGACAAACTTGCACAAGAAAGCACAAAGAACCAAGTCAAGACAGTTATCTTGCAGCAACGCTAGCAAGTGCATTTTCATAAACAAGCAGACAAGATGAACCACGGAGCACGTGTCGACCGTCGCAACCGAAACAAAAGCATCATCATTAATCACATTAATTAAACATCATACCAAATTTTGAAATTGCTGCAATTAAAAAAAAAAGTTAGGTTATAAATCCTGATTTTTGAAGTTTTTGAAATAAAGGTAAGGCATAGAATACATCCATTTTTGACAATGAAGCAAAAAAACAAGATTTAAATTTTAGAAATATCAGTTATCGGCTTCGGTCCATGAATGGCCGATATATCGGTATCGGCCCCTACCAAGACTGACAGAACAATGCAGCTATGAACACATTACACACACAGAAACAAACTAGCACGTCTGTGATCGAAAATGAGAGTAGCAGTAGTCACTTCACTCTTCAGCACAGCACAACTGAGGTTAGACTAAATGCCTCGCGTTAATGTTTAATTTCTGACGTGGTCAGCCACGCTTTTTCACCCATGCAGGCCGTACGGAGTACGACTTAGCTACGGCAGAAAGCGAATGCAGGTTTGCAACTACCGCGGAGCTATCGTTTCGGAAATCGAAATTTGTACGACATTGAAATATATGCATTTCTGAAGTTGCATGCAAGAAATCAGATTAGTGCATTAAGCATGCACTGGTCTTAAACCCGGTAAAAGCAAAAGAGCATCTCTTAATTCAGTAGGGCCCTCACCATTTCGCAAACTGAATGTAAAACAATCTAAACAGAAGTCTTCTTTGCGTGTAAGCATTTCGTGCGAATGGAGGTCGGTTGTAGAAGCAAAAAGAGTTGTGAAGGGAAAACGATTATACCACCAAAAAAAATAATCTTAATGAGCGAAGTTCCTCTGGTATCAGCCACATGACGGATGTGGTTGTAAGCTTCCACTGCACGGTATCCAAGTGCGTGCGTAAGGCACAGGACTTTTTCATGCATGCCTTTATGACGACAAACCTATCTCCGTATGACGTATAATGGTATTGTCCCGGTCAGGTTATTTCCGACCCGGTGGAACTGAAGAACGCCATGTGATTAAATTTGCAAAGCATCTTTTCATTTATTCGTAATGTTCACTAACAATCGGTTTCCTTATTGCGCGATGGCTCTTTGTATTGTTTCTGTTTATTAGCTGAGTTACATGAAACAATATAGATAAGCATATGTGGGGTGCCCTGTCTTGTTGCAATAACGCCGAGACTGTGTAATATTTTCCAAAAGTGTAATGTTTTTCCTTTTATTTGCGAAAACGTACTCCGGGTCTACCGGCATTCAAAACCTATTTAATGTTTGAAAATTTCCATGTGGTGCTGACTAGAACTTCAAAAACTTACTTCTGTAACAGCGCGCGGCTCAATTTACGACACAGCCGCTAAACAGTTTCCTTTGTTTTGTCAGCAATACGTCACAACCAGCTCATGATGGTATTCGGCGGCACAGGAGTGCCATTCGGAGAGCAGAGCAGCGACAAATTGACCGTTTGCCACCTGGGCACCGGCCGCTGGAGTCCGGTGGAGTGCGCGGGCCCCGGCCCGGACAAAATATACGGCCAGGCGAGTTGTTGTTTTTGCACGAACCATGTGTAACCATAGCGATGGAAGCTTTCTTCTTCGCGAGGCCGCGTGGCTCCCGCCGACTCTCACCAGGGAGGACAAATCGTGTATCGTTGACTGAGATGTTTGCCGGCGTTCGCTCCAAGTTTGTTGGTTTATGTCGACTTAGAAAGTCGACCGCAAACAAAAGATCATCTCGAAAATCGACAAAGAAGCGCCAGGTTTCGCTTCAAACCGCGTGGTTTAAGTTGCCTTACCAGTGCTCCGTGGCTCTTTTTGGACCCTGCATCACCGCTCGCAGCCATAATAGCGTTTTTCTTGGATCTCCACTACTTGAGAAGTTCAATCAATGTATTAGAAAATAAACGAAAGTTTCTACTTTCCGCAGGCGATGGCTGTTATCGGCGAGCACTTATATGTCTACGGGGGCACGACGGGCCACGTTTATAATACCGAACTTCATCGCTTGGATTTAAACGCCAACGTTTGGCATAAAGTTAAGCCTTCTAATGCGTTCAACGAACTTCCTAACGAAAGGTACGTCATTACTGCGTCACGGTCATTACTGCGTGCGGTCCATGGGAGCTATTCGTGTACGCTGTCTGATGCTTGGCGTCGTGTGAAGAGTTTAAACTTGCTGGTATAGGTTTTCCTTTGGTGCTGGAACCCAATGTGGAGGTTTGGGGTGTTGCCCAGCGTAGAAGTTGTTTGCGAGGAATGCTGTCGTTGCATACAGAGATGCTGGTTTCCCCAAACGCTACCAACGACTGAACGAGGCAGCCTAGTCGTTGTATTAGTATTGTTCTAACTCCCGACTAAAACTGCCTGACATTTTAAGTTGCCAAGCCGAAGCAAGGCGTCTGGCTCGCACCACTTGATAGTTCGTTTCACAGATTTCCTGGTGCACGAATGTTTATTTACAAAAAGGCTTCTGATTAGCAGCAGCAGAAATAGATTTACGATGGCGCGACAGCAGAAACAGCCAACGTGCTGGTCCGTGCGCTAGCGATACAAAACTAGACTCTCTGAAACGCGTGCTGTCCACGCCGAAAACTTCGAAAGCAATGCGTGTCGAGGTCACTTCGCGAACGCAGTGGAGCGCGCACACACGGATGCCCTTGACGCGAATGACAAGTTGATACAAACCAGATCTCACGCACGGAATACAATAGCGAGCAGGAAGCGGCAAGTCGTAATGGGAAGAGGTATATCCGCTATACTGGTACAGATGCATTATTATGTAATAATTTAGATCGAAAACTCATGTCTGGGGATTGCTGAAGTCTTTTGCCCAGGGCTCGTGCTGACAGCAAAGTAGGAGCTTTCTTCAAAGAAAAAATGTTGTGATCTTCAGTTCTGTTTAAGCCTACGTCTTCCGTCAAGTTTTTAATTTGACATATTGGCCCATGGCAGTCGGATCACATTAAATTAGTAATTTTACCAGCAAGAACTGTAATTTTACCTAATTCCAACTCTCCACAGAACAAATATAATTTTTTGAAGTAAGTGAAATGCTACGATTGTTGAGATTTTAAGACTTTAATTACTGCCCTAGCGAGACAAGTCGCTGTAATATCTCTTCCAACACGTGTTACAGCTCCTTATTATCTGCAAATGCGCCGCAGATAACGGGCTGGCAATCGTCGCCATAATCACCCTTTTTATATGATGCGCACGTCGGGGAACGTCTGTTGAGAGCTCGAGTCACGTGACGTTACCTGCAGCCAATCAGGCGAAGCCATCCGACGACTTTCGTCGCTGGATTTTACAGTTGCTGGTTGGTTGGGTCCAGCGCAGTCACGGTCCAGCGAAATTGTGTTTATCCGAAGTTAATTTGAATGATAAAACGATCAAAATCCCCGTCGCTTTAACAACATGCCAGGTGAAATGAAGGAAAGAGCAAAAGCGGATGTGAAAATGAACGAAATGAAAGCCTTTTGCGCTGTCACCTTGTTCCAAATTCACTGAAACGCTTAAACTTTACGTAGTAATAGATTTTTTAGTCAACACAATTTTGACTTCTAAGTATCAGATACGGAGTGCACACCTTTTTTACTAATTGCTTTTATTTCTTTTGTAAGTTTTTTCTTATGTGAAGGCTTACCAGTTGGTCTAATCTAATTCTGGCATGTCACAAAAAAGTTCCTGTTCAAACCATTACGGTGAATTGCCAGAAGTGATCTGATGCTTTTCAAAGGCTTTTCAAGTAGGAGAGCAAGAGCTGTTTTTTATTTTGCCGAGAATAACTCGGCTGGAATCAAGCTTGATTTCCGATGGGAATTCCATCCGGACTCCATATATCCCGAATGGCACACAATGTTTCCAGGAACATCAACAGAATTTAGGACGAAACCGCGAAAATGTTGGAAATTATGAAACAAAGCATTAAGCGCGTCAACATCTCGTCGAAGTTGTATCTAAAAAACTTCTTTTAACTTTAGTACTGCAGTCTAGCCCGTTCAAAATTCATTCGGTCGTAAGAGACTGCGTTGCTTTCATTCCAGTTCAGTTCGTAGCGTTGGATTTGATATCTACAGCAGCAAACTTAGCAGTTTTAATCAGGAGTTCAAAACTGAAAGCAAAATTTGAATGTTTTTTCGTTCAGGCATTCGGCGACCAGCCCGTAACCGAAGGCTGGGCGATCGTCATTGAATGCAATGCCATGGCGTCCCATCGGTAGGAACGTTAACCTAAGCCATGGGTTCTTAACCTGTGCTGCGTTACCCCCCAACAGATGCGCGAATGCACACCAAGGAGTCCATGAATGTGATTTAAAGAGCTAATAGACCTTGCAGACATTTCGATTACTACTACGATAATTAAAACTTTGATCTAGAACAGGCATTTTTTACGAAAAATGTTAGGTACCTGGTATGGACCTGTAGGGACCCGATTTCTCTGATTCTAGGGACCTGATTTTCAATTCGAGGGACCCGAATCGGGCCTCTAAAACACCTGAAAAAACCCTGATCTAGAATATTTATTGCAACGTTTTTCTTGAGGGGTCCGTAACTCTTGATTAGGATGTACTGGGGGCCAGTGACCCGCAAATGTTGAAAAAACGCTGCCCGAAACTGTTGCGATTAAAAGCAGACAGGTCTGCCGCCAATTGTTGCCACTGGACCTGCAAAAAATGTCTTCATCATTTCAAACTGCCAGTGCCAAGACCAAACTGCTGAGCGTCTTGAGAAAAAGGCAGCAACGAGCTGTCGCTTTCCTCGTGTTTGCTAAGCACGGCCGAAAAGGACATCGGCTTTTCGCTTGTACGTCATTGTGCGGCCACTTCGCGCTGTTTACATGTCGCTGAAACGGAAACGGTCATCGCTTCCGCTTGTGAAAAGCGCCCGTCCCGCACACTACCGCCTGAGCGCTGTGCTGACGTGGCAAAGGTGACATTTTCTTCGACTGATTTTCACCACGCTCGATGCAGATACCGACACGAAATCGCGATCGACGACGACGACAAGATCTTCGTCCTCGGAGGGGGGACCTCGCAAGCTGTTTACTCCCTGCGCCAGATCTACATTTTCTCCGTTCGCGCGAACAAATGGGAGGTGAAGGCCGCCAAGCGCGACCCGTCGACCAAAGGTACCCGCTTGCGTCAGCGATTTGGCGCTCTCCTGTCTGCTGGACAATGTAGCCTTGCGACGACAAACTGCCGAGAGCAAAACCTGCGCTGGTTCAAAGTTGGACGCTTGGTCCCTCATGCGGCCCCCATGGGCGTCGGAAAGTTTGTTTTTCCAGGGAAGGGGCCAGCAGTGGATTTATTTTTGCAGAGGCAGCCAAAAATATTTTCCCAGAGAGGGCCAAAAATGGTGAAATTTCGTTTTTCCCTCTCGGAACTATAAAAACAATCCTTTTTGTTAAAATTGTAATGGGAAAAAAGTCAAATTTCAAAATCCAGTGTGGGCCGAGGCCCTCCCCTGTCCCCCCCCCTCTTCCGACACTCATGGCGGTCCTTGCTTTCGTGGGTCGCGCGTCGTTCGCGTTTGAGCGATAGAAACGCCACTGTGTACGTATGAGTTGGTCGACCGTGCATGCGTTTGGACAGCAAGCCGTGGAACCTGGCTTCGTGCACCCAGTCAACTCTTTGTTTTCTAACAATGCTGATTACGTGCGCAGCCAATTGTGGTAAAACTTCCAAAACCTTATCCGCTTTTTAGCTGCCGTCTTCAGGTGAAATGCAGTGGGCGGCGCTCAGAAAAAAAACAGATTGGTTCCAGTAGATTTCAGATTTAATAACAGGCGCTTTTTCTAAACGGTGCATTTGGACAAGCAGCAAAACAAAGAACCTGGATCGTAAAAATGCCACTATTATTTCGATCATTTTCGTCAGTGCGATGTCGATTAGAACCAGGGCGGCGGGGCCTGCAGTGAAATTTCAGGATCCAGCTCGCAAGCATCTAGATTTTTTGGCTCCGACTCCAACATCTATATCCAGAACTATTTAGTCCGTTGAAAACCAAAAACCATTGCAGCAGTAGTATAACTCGCTTTTCCCACGAACTGTCTGTGCAACCGGAACCCAAATTTCAGGTTCCGGCTCCACCATCAAAGTTTTTGCCTCCGGCCAATCAAAATCGCCTGGTCTCCGGCTCCACAGCCTTGACTGGAACACACACTTCAGAAACAAGCCTATGTTAAGTAAAAAAATGAGTCCTCAATGAATGAACTTTTGACCTAAGAACATGGGAGGTCTCGAGATAATTGAACTGGTGAAATGAGTTAAAGCAACGCAGAATGATGATGCGTTCGAGAATAGTCCTCTGCGCCAGAGTAAGCCGGTGTTCGTTTACAAATACAATCCGCACTAGAATTGGAAATGGATTCATAACGCTGAACCTGGATTTATTAATCGGGGACTTCGTTATGTATTTTTAACGGAAGAATCCCAATGCAGACTGGATTTAATGGATGGATGACTTCCTTAAGCGGCTTACACTGTGAAAGACATTTGAAAGATGACCTACACTCGTATGTCTCTGGCCAATCAAGAGCTAAAATTAAGACGCTGGGCGCTGCAAAACGGTCCTTTCGAAAGGACGCCGCTATACAAAATTATGCTGGAAGCAGGATTTTTTTTTACAGAAATGTTAGGGACCCGATGATAATTTTCTCTGATTCTAGGGACCCGAAGCGGGTCCCTAAAACACCTTAACAAACCCTGCTGTAAGAAGTTGGCCTTACTTGGCAAATATGTTTGCTAAACTTTATCGTTGTAAACGGCCCGCAGGTATCTTTTGACTTGCTATGTTTATCTGTGTTCATTTATTTCTGTGAAGTTGTGTACATCTGAAGCCATTGCTTGAAGTCTGGGAGTTTATTCGTGTGACTGACATCAGTTTAAAAAAATCAGCTGCACATGCAAGCCGGCTGATTTTCAAACATATCAAACCTACGCAAAAATTCTGTTGGCAGGCATGTGTGAAACTAAGATTGCAAATATAAGAGAGATTAAATCAACCAAAAACTTCTTTGGATTGATGTCTTTTTCTTGCAAAAACCGCCATGCGAACGCGTCTTGTCCACGAATGTGTCGAATATTCTCGAAAGAACTCGCCTCGTGCGCTCTGCAAAAAAACGACGTGTGTATTTCCTCCCACCAGGCTACCCCAGGGCGCGTCGCTGTCACAGTTGCGTACAGCTCCGGGCGTCGGCGTATATCTGCGGCGGTTACGACGGCGACGTAATACTCGGCGACTTGTGGAAGCTGGACCTCAAAACGTTGCAGTGGCGAAAGCTGTCCGACATGCCCGAACCCGTGTATTTTCACTCGGCAGCTGTGACGTCGGTGAGTAACCGCGGTGATAGTGCATGTCGCTTGTGTTTGGGAACCGTTTGGCGCGAGTTCGATTCCGGACCGAGCCAGGACTTACCGTAAGCAAAGAATGATGCGAGGCGTTTATCGGCCGAGCGCCTAAAGCAGAAGTTCTCGAACTTTCATGAGCCGTGGCCCCTTTCTGAGTTTAACTGGCGAATACTTAATATATCGTGACACTTGGATTGTGCCACATCACGGCAACGCTACCTAGTGAAGGTCTCTGCTCGTGGCCCCCAGAGAACCGCTCCGTGGCCCGCAAGGGGGGCCGAGAGCCCCGTTTCAGAAACCCTGGTCTAAAGCAAAGATTGCAGTCGAAAAATGGATTCAGGTTCGCGTTTTTTTCTGCATCTGCTTAAGCACTGGGACGACCTGCCAGTTGTATTGCAACAGTAACATGCAAAAAAGTTCTTGCTCGCTTCACCACCGCTGTCTGGAACTAGCCAGGAATTCTTGACCCGGCGGATGAAAAGGCGACATTGAAACAGACGAAGTTCCCAGCGGTCAGTTCTCCGCTCGCCACTGCATCTGTTTTTGACTTTAAAAAAGTGGTGTCAGAGTTTTAATAATTCCGACTATTTCATTCCTTATAAGGCAGGGGCGGCCAACCAGTTAAGAGCCACATTTCTTTATGGTGTTACCGCAAAGAGCCTCACAGCACACATGGGCACACATAAACATAACCTCTTCCTCGCTCACACATTGCCCAGCTGGAGTTATTGTAAATTTCACACACCAACATGACAATGTCAACTTTACAAGGCATTAATTGTTATGCATGTTATTTAGTGGGGCTTCTGGTAATTACACAAGAGCTGCATAAAACCGGACGAAGAGCCGCGCAGAAGCGTAGCAAAATTGGGGGGGATGCTTGATTTTAGGCGAGCAACAGTATTTTTGTTTGGGACGCCGCTTCTCAAAGTGCAAATTGACTAGATATGCTAAAAATTGCGTGGGGGACCATGGCCCTCCGCCTAAGCCTATGGAGCCGCCGGTTGACCGCCCCTGTTATGAGGTCTCCAACTTTCTTGGTCGTCACGTAATCTGCAACTTCGCCACTTTCATCCTGTCCCTCTCCTATCCAGGAGGGATGCATGATCGTCTTTGGCGGCGTTACCTGTATCGAGAAGTCGTCGCGCACAGCCTCTTGTTACCGCGTCTGGCTCGAGGTGCCTTCGCTGCAAACAATGGCCTGGTTCGCGCTGCTCGAGCTCTGCCCGGCGCTGAAGAAAATGCCGCGAAAGGACTTAATAAAGCTCGGCATTGGCCGGAACCTCATCGGCAAGCTGCTGCAGGCCGACGGCGCCTAAACCTGGGCCATGTTTTGGTCTCAGGCGACGGTCGAATTTGGGATCAGAGACGTTGTCATCTCACGCGTCGCGCGGCTTTTCCTTTGCAGCGGAAATTTCGCCCCGCCGCGTACTACCTTGACCGGAGGTGACAAAGAACGACCGGAAAACTATGTTCAACTTAAATTTTTATATTATTTTTCTTCATTGCCGTTTGAACTTTCTTCCGATTCGCTAGCACCACCTAAAGAGTTCGTCGAGTCGAATACGCTTTTTTTTCACGTTTATCGCTACGAAAATACAGAAATTAAGCAACGGTTCTGTTTTTTCCAACAGGCCTCATCGGAGGCAAGTGGTAGTGGACAGCAGGCCCGTCGCCAGGATTTACCACCGGGGGGAGCAAAAATCACAAGGAGGGGGGGACATTAAAAAAATATTAGCAACCACGGGATCAAACTTGAAATGAGGGGGCACAGATTTTAAATGGGGGCCGGGCACCACTAGCCTCCCGCTGGCGACGGTCCTGGTGGACAGGTGGCGGTATTTCGAGCGGCAGACTTGTCAGGTTCCCCGTCTCTCTTCACACACGAGCTTGTGCTCCTTGCGTAACAAGCGAACAAATAGACGCAATGAACTGTCCCTGTCAAAAGCAAACTGGTTCCCGGGAGTAAGATTTCACAAATGTTCGTTCACTATACCCAATGGAGTAGACACTTCGGAAGACGGACAAGATTAAAATGTTCTGTGATTCTGTTCAACCTGACATCGAAAAAAACAATCATTTGATATGCGAAACGTTAGAATCAGACGTGAAGATCAAAAGATTTGGGGGCAGTAAAATGATTGCCAACATCTGCCTAAGAAGTATACATGTTTCTGAAAATTTCGGAGGGGTCAATTGCCCGGTTGCCCCCCTCCGGCCGCGGGCCTGAACAGGGCTCACAAAAGAACCACCTCGCTGCGTCTCGGCGCGCTGAAGATACGGAGACGTCACCACGCGCATGCGCAGCGATGTTCCCTGCTGTCTTATTGCGAAATAGACTCTCCTACGAATGTCGGATAGAAAATGCTTCCCTGGGTTGTTGGTCCTCACGGTCTGTCTACCTATTGTGAAGAAAGAGCAGACGATTATGAAGCAAACAGACTCATATAACATCAGTCACTGCAGTTAAGCAGCTTGTCCTTGCGTACTGTGACATTCCCGTCTAATCCAACCTCATTGTGCAGTTTTTATGTGTTGAGAAAAAAATCTTAGGGTTTTTTCAACCACAACTTATCCTCCCTAGCCCTCTCAGGCCCACGACAGCCACTTAAGGGGCCACTACATTTCTGGCCATAACTCGCCAGCCGATTGAGTTAGAGAGCTGTTCGAACTCTCTACGGATTCAGCAAGTCTTTTACTTAAGATCGAAAACAATTTTTTTCGTTTTGGATTTGGGAATTTCTGGGGGTAACGACATAATGGGGATAATTTTTGCTTTTTTGGCCACTTTTACTAGGCCCTGCGTGCCAACCCAATCAACCATTTTTGCTCATTTTTTTGGGAAGCTAGGATAAAATCAGCGTCTTTAGAGCCCTTGATTGACTTACTAGCATATCTGGAGCCGAAATTATGATTCAAAAACCCAGTTTTTCATAAAATTCAAAGTTTCAAAAAAGGTATAATTTCACTCTCAGGGAAAACTTTGGCCAGCCATAATTGTGCGGCAGATTGAGTAAGAAAGCTGTTCAAACCCTCTAAAGACTCGTGACGTCTTGTAGTTTAGAATATAAAAAAAATTAAGGTTTGAATTTGGGGTTTTGGGTCCATGGGATCATGATTGGGGTATGCTTTGTGGTTATTTTGATGACGTCATCATTCGATACAACGAGCCGATATTGTGGTTCAATGTTTGTTGGATTCTAGGCGAGAATACGAGTCTTTAGAGCCCTTGATCGCGTTTCTGGTTAAAAAGTTATGCCAAACAAATTCCAAACATTTCAGGAATTTCCTACAGGATTTAGGGGATTTCTCTAATTAATGTTCGATCATTTTGCCACCTTATCAACCAGAAACGCTAGAATGTCAATCAAACCCTCCGAAGGCTCCTACTATAGCCTAGAATCCATTTAAATCCCGTAAAGCTCTGCGCCACGAAATCGACTCGGTTGTTGAACTCCCACGGGCAGGGCCGGTCCTGGCAGGTGCGGGGCCCAATGCAAGACCTAGACGCGGGGTCCCTCTGAGCAGTGGTTTTATGACGCCATCGTGTTCAGCCAACCGTGCTATACGACCATGGTAGAGCGTAGATATAAAGCTTTGCCACGAGAATTGAGCACGTTTGCTAACGTTAGATAATAGAGGAAATTCATCGCTAGTTCTACCAAGAGCGTTGTTTGTAAATAATGAGATTTATAAGCCGTTTCTACTGAATTCTCGAGCGCAAGGGTATCTGGAAAAAATGAACAATCTATCTAAACACCATGGCGCGGGTCTTAATGCAGCTGCATCGGCTTAAGGCCGGCCCTGCCCATCAAGGACTCTAAAGTCGTGGATTTTCCCTAGTTTCCAAAAGATGGCTCATTGGATTAGCGCCCAAGGCCGCGTCAAGGTGCCCCAAAACACCCCCATTTGTGACGTCCCCAACAGAGAACCCCAAACATAAAAAGAAAAAAAAATTTTCAAACTAAACTAGAAGACTTTCCGAATCCGCAGAGGGTTTCAACATCTCTCTGTCTCAATCAACTGGCGAGTTGGGGAGTTACAAAAAGTTGGAAAGTCTGGTCAAAAAAGTGGCCGTTGTGGGCCTGAAAGGATTACGTGGCTCCAGAGCCGTGGTTCTCAAACGGGTGCCACTTAGCTCACCAAAGAAAAAATGTTTAATTCCTGGGAGGAAATGGGAAGGAAAAGCTGTGGATGAACAAACCGTAAGTTATTATTTGTTTATTCAACGCATAAAAACTGCATGAGGTTGGTTTAGATGGGAATGTTTACAGCTGGGTTTCTCAACCAGTGGGCCACGGCCTGATACTATAGTGGACACATTAGTGCTTTAATGTTTTGTGCATTCTTACTGTGTAATTCCCAGTAATTTTCCATTCGTGATTCAACGCGATGTACTTGTTTGCGAACAGTTCGACCGACATGATAGCCTGTAAACCTACATAACCGCAGTCGGTCGCTGTTTCCTGTACCGCATTCAAACGCCCAACGCTTTCGTTTGTCGTCAGTCTAATTCTGACTCTACATCGAACCGTCACATTACCTTTTCTGACTTCACGCTCAAGTGTATTGGAGTTTTTTGTTGTGTATCTGAATATAATAGAAAGAAGCAGTCAACCTAGAGTATTACTGGAGAGTTATTAGCGGACAAAGTGGTGAGAGCCTTTTAATTTGCCTTTCTTTGGTTTGGCAATTTCAAGACGTCAGGTTGCTTAGTTGGGAGACCGACCTGTGCTCCTGCAACAACAAGGTTGACCCCTCAACTAGTAGGGACCTCTACAATAACCTACAACTACAGTCCCTACAATACTATTAAAATTGAGTAGGTTTTGCAAGTTGAATGTTTAATCGAAAACGTAGGTAGTTCGTTAGCTACAAACGTCATAATACGCTCTCTCTCGTCATTACGTGCTAGGAATTATTGCAACATGGAAATTTCCACACACCTACCGCACTGTGCACAACATGCAGTTACTGAAAGCATTTCGAGACTGACAGGCAACGCTTGTTGCTGTTGCCATGAAAACAAAATCCAGAAGCTGGCCTTGAGCATTATTCTGTAGGCCTATTGAGCCTTGAATTCTTTTTCTTGCCCACTTTTCTTCTGGGGAGGGTCTCGCGGGAGCATCAGCCCTATAGGAGGACTCCAGATACCTCACGGTCGACAACAATCTCAGATAAGTCTGCTGGCTCAGCACCAAGACCGGACCATGCAAGGTCGGAGATGTAATCACTCCTCCTGGTCCTTGGACGACCTCCGGGCCTCTTTCCACTGGGTGTGGTCAGCAGGACTTGCCTCGCCAATCTTTCGTGCGGCATTCTGGACAGGACACGTGGCCGAACCAACGTAGCTGGTATCTCTCGATTCGGAGAAGTGGTTCGACATTCAGGGTTTTGCGAATTCCACAGCTGCGGACTTCGTCGCGAAGTGTCACACCGTGAATTCTACAGGTCCGCCGGAGAGCAGGGGCACTGCCTCCCTGCCCTTTTGAAATAGAGGCTACGGGGGCGGAGGTGCCTTTTGATAACAGTATCACTGGTAATTTCACGGTTTATCAAGATTGACTTCAAAAATTTTATTGCAGCTATTCACCCACACAGAAAATTCAGATAAAAAAAATAATCTAGGTTAGTACTTTCGAGGTCAACAAATTTGATGCTGAACAGAAACAGGCATAATTGTTAACGAGTTTTTTGTTTTTCATAAGTTTCCATTGTCCTCAACTCTTGTATTTCCCCTCTGGCCTACGCTGTCCTGTTCCGGCGTTGGAACTCTTCGCAAAATTTCTGTGCTTCTGCAACTATCTCCTGAGCCTCGAAAATCTATGCTTCTAACAACAAACAGACTCAGACTTCGCATTTGATTGTAGGGTACGTAGTGCTAGTAAAAATTGTCTTTAGCTGCAGGGGCGGCTCGTCTAGACGGGCTGCAGCCCTCCCTGAAAAATGTAAGTCCAAAGATTCCGCCAAACCGCCAAACTCGTCTTAAGTTTGGATTTAGTTACGAAATTTCACAACACAATCATTTTCGGTACTTCCGACACCATTTTGGCTCAACGTCTCCTGGGAATCCAACAAAACCAATGTTTCGCTCATTTCCAACGACGCCGCTTATGCGATGACGTTTTCAGCACACTTGCCGATGAATTTGGCGATTTTGAGACTGTCTTCGGCACAGCCTTAAAGGAAAGAAACCAAACAATTGGCTACAAGAAACATGGTGGTGTATCGGCCTATCGCAAAGCATTTTTGTTATTTTGACGATGAATTTTTAAAGAAAAAACGGAGGAAATATGATCTTGACTGCATTTTACTACCTGATTTTCTTGGATATTGAATTTTATACGTAAGTTGAACAATACTTTTACTAGTACTGTGGCGATATTGGCGGCATTGGATTCAAATCTGGTCGCCAATCTCGAGCTGCGAAAATACAGCCCTTCGTTTACACCAGTGCAGCTTGTAACTGCAGGCTAAGCTGATGAGCTGTCTAGGGTTGGCATTTGAAGATGTACGGCAGTAGTTGGTGGATATCATTACTGATTTAAAACATTGACATGTGAAAATGTTGAAGCATAAGAAATCTGGCAAGCCTATAGGCTAATAAGCATTCAAGTAGCCCTTTTATGTTTAGGTAAGGTGAACATTGCAGCTTGATTCAGGATACAAACTTTTACTGGAAAAGCATAACAATCCAGGTAAAAAAAACAGAAATTTTGTGTAAAATTATAAACTGTTTGAAATTTTTTGGAAAATTTAAACTTCATTTAAAAGAGCATGATTAAAGTACGAGCTCAAAGAAAGTGGCTCTAGCCTAGGTCTGCTGCCATGACACGGTTTGAATAAAATGCTAAACTTTTTCTTGTTAACAATAACGCCTTAGCAGTCGAGCGGAATGTTCCAAGTTTAGTATGCGAGTGGTGATGGGTTCGACTCTCGCCTTTGCAGCTTTGGTGGCAGTAGTTATGCGTAGGCATACCATACGTCCCGTTTCAGCCGGGACAATCCCGGTTTCAAGGCTTTGTCCCGCTCAGTCTGTTAAAAAGTCCCGGTTGTGCATTCAGTCCGCCAGTACACCTGGTGCATCAGCTCCCGTTGAGAGAATTTTTTCTATAATGAATAACATGCGGTCTGACAACAGAAGCAGAATGTGAAACCCCTTATCACCTGTAAATTTAGTGACTTTTTCTGCTGTGATTTTTGCGAAAAAATAAAATCGAGCAGACATGAAGAAAGTATTTCTACGGAAAAGTAGCCTATGATTAATTTACAAATGCTTGAACATTGTTTTGTTTCGTGGTAAAATGCATTATTTTAGTATTTGTTGGTGTTTTAACTACAGTAATCCAAAACAGCTACATACTGGAAGTTAGAGAACCTACAGTATGTACCACATTTGTCTGATAAGGTTCGTTGTTCTGAAGCGTCCCGTTTTCAATCACAAAAATATGGTATGCCTCGTTATTCGCCATACTTTTGATGGGACCGGTTTAATTCTTTTGTGTTCGTGTTTACGCTTTAGGGCATGGGTTTGGTTCAATTAAACTGAAGTGAATGTTTCTGTGTATCAATACGGACAACTGAAAATTACGAGTTTGATAAGAATAGGACTGCTGGAATGACTGGAAACGCCACTAATTATAAAATCAGCCAGGGCGACAATCCTATATGTTCAACCACAGACGAAACTTCGCAGCCCTCCCGGCCATTTTCACCACGAGCCGCCACTGTTTAGTTGTTTTCATTTCCGCTCTGTGCATGTGCAACAATTGTCGCATTCATTGGATAAGTTGCACAGTGGGTAGGCCACGGACTACGGTTGCAAGATGCGTTTTGTAAAAATACCGCCCATTTTTTAGACAGTAGCAGATCTAAGCTGCATTCATAAGCGCATATTTAATGGCACTGCAGTCTCGAATAAAAATTTTGAAAAGAACGCTTTGTCGACAATGCATTTATTTTTCATGTCATTTTCTTCACAATTTCATGAAGCTTCCACAATATCCGGTTTGAAAATGTTTCAAACAGTGTAAATGTACATTTTGTGAGCAGTCTATAGCCTGCTAGGCATTAGCAAACTAACCTACTTTAATGAAAAACGATAACTGCAGTGTTTTATGTCAACGGAGGCGTTTTCTTCAACTCTAAAAAACTAATGCACTTAGTAAAATTCCAATTTTACATGTTGTATATCAATTTCTGAAGTGAACATCTTTCCGTAAATTTGACATAGGCGTAGCCAAGGGAGGTCATGAACCCCTCCAAATTTTTAGCATATATAGTCATTTTGTACTTTGAGAGGCGATATCCCAAACAAAATAGTGTTATTCGCCTAAAATCAAATATTTTGCCCCCCAAATTTTGGGCTGGCTACGCTACTGCAATTTGATGGTATTTGCTTTTCTACGGTAGTATTGCCCGTATAAACAGTACACCACAACACAACTAAGAATTTCTTGCGTACTACATGCTCTTCTGTTTGCAACAAACATTTTCTATTTCACCCGAAACTCTTGAAAAAATTTCTCACTACCTTCTGGACCACTAAGACTGCCTGGGAGATGACCTCCAGGTTGATTCGCTGACCCTTGCTTGAGCCAGTTACAGTCCGCTGACGAAATAATGTCTGTTCAATTCAATGCAGGTCGCGTGATTGTGAAAATTTTTTAGTCTCTGCAATGTCACTGTCGTCCTGCCCATTTCTGATTTTCCTGCATTCTGCTTGCAATAGCCTACGGTAGTATCTCAGACAACAACTCCACCTACGCCAGTTACACGATTAATTGCCAAAAGAAATGCTCATAAAGATCATCTTTGGAACGACGGAAGATGGTAAGTATGATTAAACAAAGGAAGAGGGGACGCAGAGATAATGAGTGTTGTTGAAGGAACAAGTAACAATTTGCCTTCATCTGAACATCCCTGAAGGAACGGTCCTGACAAGGTTCACTGCTGAAGTCATTGTAATTGAGAAGTTCTGCGTTAGCTCTCTTCGTAGTTACTGCAAATTATTTGTTTTCAAAATACAGGCTTCCTGCTGGCCTTTGCTAAATTAGCAGTAAAATACCGGTCGTCTGCTAACCCTACCACGGACCCTCTTGTTTCTTTATCGATTGAGCCACATGCTTGAAAAGGTTGAGAACCCCTGGTCTATAGTACGCAAGGGCAGCCTGCGGTAATTGCAGTGACTGACGTTGTAAGTGTGTTTGGTTCATAATCATCTATTGTTTCTTCACAGTAGATAGTGTGAAAATTTTGCAATTATCTTTTTCATTTTGTAGGGTGTCAGATCAGATATCAGATCTTGCATACACTTTGTTTAAGAGATGCAAAAACTATGCTTCAACCTTAGTAAAGTTCAACAAAGCTGTGTCAGTAAAGAGCATGTTTCAGATAACTCCATAAAACTTTCCGCAAAACTCTGAAGTAATAGTGCCTTCACCTTCACAAAGAAAATAAGGAAAATATCGGACTTCTGCGTTTCGTCAAAATAAACATTCCATAGACTGCGCTTTTAATATTTGAGTCAAACTCATGGTGCTTATCACAAGGGTTTTTGTCCACTTCTTTTATGAATGGATCATGTCTGAGCTGAAGCCCGGAGACTGACTAACCGAACGCCTGGGGTTCCATCGAACCCAGGTCAAGAATCGCCAGTTGATCTAATTCGAGATTTATTTATAAGTTTCTCACAAAAGATGCGCAATGTTGTCGGAAACAACTATTCGAGCTAGAAGCTAGTTCGTTTCACGGTTTAAACTGACACAAAACATCGTATACAGCAAATCTTAGCTTTAGCTTTTCTCCATCAGCAGGTGAACCAGCGACTTTGCTCATCAGTGTCAGATTGAAGATCGATCGATGCCAGGAGGGAAATGATGCTTTACCAACAATTAATAAGCACTGTCGCGAACAAAGACCAGTTATCTTTTCAATCCATTAATCAACCATTGAAAGAAACAAACGTTGATGCTTTGTTAAGCGCAAGCGCTTAACATGTTAAGCACTAGATACGAAACAGCGAACCAATCACACACAACACAATGCAAAAAACTAGACTTCTACGGTTTGTAGTCAAAGTGATGAAAAACATGACGTAGTCACGAAACGGTGATTATTGTTGCAAACCGAAAAGAAGCGAGCACTGCCTCGCTTAGTTCAAATCTCACAGCAGCTATTGCGCATAACTAACTTATATATCAGCGTCTCCAAACTACGGCNCACGAANCCATTTCGTCAACAGTGAAAAAATAGCATCTTCGAGAAAATTTTGTTGGTAGAGCGGAGGAATGTAAGATATCCAGAAANAATCGCATTAAGTTAGATGTCCGGCCCTCGAACTGTTGTGAAAATAGCTTACGTGGTCCTCTGACAGAAAAGTTTGGAGGCTCCTACTACATACTGACTCATGCAAAGTGAGCGACTATGATAAAAAATTGCCAACCAAAATTTGACGAATGTTGGGTGTTTGAAGCAACATGAGTTCCTCAAAAACCCAATCTTCGGTACATTTTGGTTGCCATTTTTTTATCGTTGTTTTTGAAGCGACATGAGCAGTCCTATCAAGTCCCGCGTGCGCCATCTTTTTTGCAAAGCTTTGCAACGCCAACGCCACAAGGAGTTGCAAAAAGTTACGAAGTCAGGTCAAAAATATGACCCGTGCGGGATTTTAAGACAATTCGTTTTTGGGTTCCTGATGTTCTGTCCAGGAAAACGCAAGTTTTCACTAAACGTGTCATATCAGTCTGTTACACACTGAGCTATTTTTTCGCTGAGGAAGACTCACCGTATAACAGTGTTCAGCAGCTCATACTTTCGGACATTATGACCGAATTGACTAAAAAATTTGTTTCGGTCATTTCAAACACAATTCAGTCTATGATCGAAAAAGAACTTCGGTGACGCATCACTCGACCTTCCATATGCACAAAATACGGAAAATAGGCAGTGCTTCTGATTTAAGAAAGTTATTGATGTCAAGCAACTTGAAATTCGGCATCGAAAATATTTACCATCGATTCCACGAGATCGTCAGGGTATAAAACAAGTATTAAAACAATTGACGACAAACCGTATTTATTCGATTTCGATTGCAAGCCACGGCTAATAATGTTTTTTGGATCATTTCGTGCGAATTAAAATCAAAGACGGCTTACATTTTTTTCTTTACCTTTTGAGGTCTACATAACACAGATTGGCTACGTTTTGTCGACCAAACTCTCTTTTCTTCACAGGAGAGATTATGATGTGTATTGCTCACATATTACACTTTTTCAACATCTTAGGAATTGGAGTACCCCTAAATGTTGGGCGCCCCTGGTTGTGGCCCAGTTAGTCCCTCCCTTAATCCGCCACTGTCCCACATTCTCTTCTCTTCAGTATCACGTACACATCCGTCACAGGAGGGATTATGATGAACAGAGGGCAGTTGCAGCGGTGCAAATATCATTACCAGGGTTGCCTGAAACGTGACACGTGCTATCACACGAAAGCATCTCACAGGCTCAGGTAACATCGGTTCAAGTGTGTCTTACATTAATTTTTAACACCATTTCTTGCGGCTTGCAAGTGAGAACGGCTACCAATCGAATAAATACGGTATTTGAATCACACAGATTTTATGCACAGCAAGTTTTGAAAAAAAAACTTTTACCTCCAGTGGTACATATAAATTGAGCGATAGCAATGTAAACAAAACCTTTTTGCCTTATCTACACACAAATTGGCAGTTTAGTGCAAACACAAAAACCAGGGCAGTGGAGCCAGAGCCAAAAATTTCAGATGGTAGAGCCGGAGCCCGATATTTCGGATCCCACTCAACCGATATAATTTGTTTGGCAAGCGAGCTGTACAAATTAAACAATGGTTTTTAGTTTTTAATGGACCAAATCGTTCTGGAGCCGGAGCCGAAAAGTTTTGAAAGTTGGGGCCGAAACCAAAAAAATTTAGATGTCTGGAGCTGGAATCCAAAATTAGCGGCTCCACAGCCCTGGCAGGAACACGGGTCACATTCGTTTATTTCAAAACGGGCCGCCCAATCACACCAAGAAACAAACTCACCAATTTGCGACATTCTTTCTACTCCATCACAATGCTGCGCAGGAAGAACGACGCTAAGGTACTTCGCCGGAATGCATGGTGCGCATGTGCCTCTGGACATAACTTTTTTCTGCGAAAGCCCGTTTGCAGATCGGACAGTGGAGAAGGTCGCCTTTGCTGTGCACTCGCGTGTGTCGCATCAATTCGCAATTTCTCACAAAGCTTTGACCGCAGGTGGCGCAAGTGAACGTTTTTTCGCGAGAGTGGATGCGCATGTGCTGGATCAAAGTCCGCTTGGTCGCAAGGTTTCGCCCGCATGTCGAACAATGGAATGGCTTCTCGCCTTTGTGCACGGCGAGGTGTTTGTTGAAGTCGTACTTTC
>JGI24159J19872_10002910_pt1 | contig 20855 bp, 13 predicted proteins | sample Ectturendosymbi4_FD_19872 | JGI IMG/M metagenome (IMG submission 19872) | reverse complement strand
AAGACAAAAAACGCAAAACTGACCATCACGTTATAGGAATGGCTGACAGCATGCCACAGAAAAGTCGTAGAAGTGTAAAATGAAATCCGCTGGGAGATGATGAAGTATAACAACACAATAAATAGCGTAACAAAAATATTGGTAACGATTTGCTTGTTTTTTATAAGTTTCCATTTCCCTCAACACTGTTACTGCTCCCCTGCCCTACCGTTGTTTCGCCGTGCCTGAAAAGGAGCATAAGTGAAAAAGAAGCATTGCTGCCAACAAAGCGCATTTTTTTAAGCCAATGTCCCCTCAAGTTACGAAAATGCGCAATACCACCCGACCATTTGGGCAATGAAATCTCATTCTCGGGCACTTGAAACATTCCAAAACATTGTGACAGCCTTAAAACAAATAGAACCTATTCGAATTATGTATGTACTTTTTTCGTACAGTATTTTGAAAAAAATTTATACTTATTCCAATAATTCACAAGGTTTGTAATTCATTTATAACTCTGCTAACTCACTCTTAAGAATTAAAGACATTCGTGCTCAATAAAACAAACATTTGTTCAGTGTAAAATTTCCTTGGAGAAAACACTGTTTGCAACTGTTGCCGTAATATTGGGCATTTTCTTTGTGGCGCAGGTAGGGTAAAACATTTTGTGTACGTCAATTTGCATTGCATCATCAGCAACCTGAAACGGATAAGCAAAATTTTGGTTTTGCCCCCATCCCTGGAAAATTTTCTGCGGATGCCAATGAGGGGGGCACAAGTGCACGTCAAAAACTGAGGAAGATTTTTTTCATTAAGAGAATTACTTTTCAACAATGGACCCACACTGATTGTGTTACCTAAACATATTTAAGCAAATTTCGAAATTTAAAAGTGCGGGGCTAGGCCTCCCAGAAAAAATGAGGGCCTAGTCCCCTGCGCCCCCCGGTTCCGTCACCCCTCCTTACCAATTAAAACAGAGGAAATGCTGATAAGTTCAGCAAAGCGTAAGCTCCTTCACGATTATTACCAATCGCTCATACTGTTTCACTGAAAGCTTAAAAGCTTTTTGTTAACAATTTAGCAGCAGTCTTTTTGAAGCTTTCAAAATATATAACAGTCATTCTTAGATATACCAGTCTATCTTAGACATCAGTTAATAATAATAAAAAAACAGAAGAATAGATGACACATTATACAAATAATAATACAGAGAACAATATTCATACAGACGAAAAAAAACTGCACATGATTGAAGGTAGCTACTGGAATAGTCTGCTAGAAAATCAGCTAACTGCTAGATTGAAAATGTTACAGCTCACAGTGAGAAAATCCTGCTAGATTTGGCAGCAAATCATCTAAAATGGCAACACTGTGTAGCGGCAGCCTCGATTGGTAGCATATGGATTCCTGCTCTGTGAGGTCACATTCACAACCCCAACGTCACTTTCATGAAACGGATGGTTCCACTTCACAATCACAATCAGCGCCTCAAAGCTTGTCTCCAGTTCTGGGTTGGGAGTTTTCGGAAGCATGGTACATTGATTGGTTAAGTTTTATGTATCCCTATATGACGCAACACAAACGTATGCGGAGAAGAGGTTCACGTGGAGGTAACGCAGTCTCGAGAAATAACTTTTCGTGTGAAGTACGTGAATGCCATGATGTTTGCAAAAATTTCGGGGGTGCAATTGCCCGGTTTGCCCGTTCCTGGTTGCGGCCCTGCTTATCAGAATGAATCCTGATTTGGGCATGGATTGAACTTGGATTAAACTTGCTCCAAATCATTTGAGTAAATGTAATTCTAATTCTAATTTTACTTCAATTTCTGTTTTTCGAAAATCCGATAAATTTAATTCTAATCTAAGTTGTGACAGCTGTGTTAGTTCTAATTTTAATTCCAATCTAATTAAGAAAAGCTAAGAAAAATATACTTGTCCAAGTCTGTCCCCAAATGACGGTTGGTCACGCCGCATGCCGACGTATAGTGTCGTCATACTCAGCGCGCGTCGGATGCGTCCTGCGTCTAGTGAATCGTGTCGATTGTTACGCTTGAATCAGGCGAAAGAACTTGTGGTTGTTCGTGTTTGATATGCACCTGATCAAAGCTTAAGGTTGTACTGCAGATAAGAGCTATGTGTAAGGCTAGCATTATCCTACAATAAAAGCATATTTGCTTCTTCTGAACTTGAGCAATGCAACAGTTTTGTTAGTTTTTCTATAAAAAGTCATTCAGAAATTTTATTGCTAGTGAATACTTGCGCAAGTTTGTACGGCTTCCATGCTAAGTAAATCAGACAAGATTTTGATGAGCTTAAATAACAAGCAAAAGTCAGTTTCTCTAATGGCAACCACAGAGCTCTACCCCAGGAGACAAAGAGTGAGCAAAATGACAGAACAGCGTTTGGGTCTGATGCCTTAGATTAGTGGTCTTGGATTATCCCAATACGTGGAGCCTAATCTTTTAGCTTGATGGTCACTGACTTCTCAGAAGTAAGGTCTTCTTCAAGATTCAATAAATTTCAACCTGATTTAAAAGGTCACAGTGTTCCAGGATAGGTCGTCCCAGGCTCGTAGCCAGGTTTTAAGGCTTGGTAGGGCAAATACATTTTTGGGGGGAACAATTTTTGTTTTTATTATTTGTTTGGAAAAAATTGTCTGGGCACAACAAAATGTGGGGTAAAACAAAAATATTGGTGATGAACTACCCTCGAATGCCCTCCGTGTCTACGGGCTTGGGTGGTCCACACTAAGTATTCGGTGTATTAAAAGTTGCAAACTTAGGCAAACAAATTTTAAAGAATTCCTATACAATTTTATTATGAAGAAGGCCAGGACAAAACTTTTTTAATTGTTACCTGTGCTCTGTTCAGCCTTACTTGATTCGAGGGTTGTAGCTTTTTATTTCATAATCGGTGTTTTAATAATGACAGCGTAAGGAAAGCTTAAACCTCACATTGTTTTGCGCGACGGTTTGGTTGCATTGGATTGTTGCAGTCTGAAAAGCGTAACAAACACGCGAATCGTGATTCTAGGATCAACTGCTATATAACCGTTGCAGCCATTTGGGTCTTTTTACTAGACGTGTTTTGCTCGTGTGTGCGAGATTTTACATCCGGGGTCCTCATGGCCGTTACACACACGTGCAGTGTTTCGTTTTTAGGAAATTGTATATTTTGGAAGGTGCTGTTGAGCACAGACAAGAAAAAAGATATATGAAACTTTAACGTAAGCCATGTGTTTTGTCAAAAATTTAGCTGTGACGTTTTTAGTGCGTTCGCCTGTCGAAATTAATAATCGTGTTCCCACCAGCCAAGCATGATTTTCACAATTCCATGTCATTAAACGCTTTCGCGTCGAAAGCAGAAACAAGCGCGTTCATCGTAGGTCACTCTAGTAAAGATTTACAAATTTATTTATTGACCGTACTTTTAGAGCGTCAATATCGTCATCTTCGGCTTAGCGCTTTTCCATTTTTCCCTCGTAACCGTAGGAGATGGGGCCTCACAGGTGGATGAGATTAGGGGCTCGCATTTACCTAAATCCAGCCATGCCTGTAATGGTAGGTCGCAATCCGTGATAAACGATGAAAATTAAGGTTTTTATTCATAAAGAACGTAAGTTTTCACAACATGAAAAGAAAGTATTCCAATAAAAAAAAGATGAATGCTTCCGCGACAAGTGATGAGCCATCATTTTTAAAAAAGTTAAAAATGTTGTACTTTTATTTGTACAGTACAACACTTTACTTTTCATGGTATTAATACCATTTGGTTTCATAAAAGTAACGTCGTATAAAGCAGTAATTATATTTTGAGGAAGTTGAAGTGATAATTGATGCAAGTCTTGGAATTTTTGTTTTACGAAATGTAACGTCTTGTTTGTAATAGCAGCTATTGTTGCACCTTTTAAGACTAAGTTGGAAATCAATTTGACTCTCTCTCAAGTCTCAACAACATTTCCTTGCGAGAAGAATATAGTGTACTCACTTATAATGCAAAAAAAGGCCATTACAAAATTGTATCAAAAATTACACCAGCCGCTCAAAATTTTTGCCGATTGCAACATTTACTTCTTGTTTCCAGTGATCAAAAGTTTGAAAAACACTGTACATTATATTTGGATGATTGTCAGCTTTGCCTCATTTCATAAAACATTGAGTATCGTATTTAATAAAAGTCATGCAATAAACTGCTTGTGGATTTAATCAGTAAACTCGTTGGCGTTGCACGAAACTGACCATCGAGGTTTTTACAATGAATTACGATTACAATGTTTAGAAATTTAAGCCAATCATTATGTTCCAGCATTAAATTTTTGCTGAGCTTTGGGCTCAGTCAACTTTAACATTTGATCAAACGTTTCCAAACAACTTTTGCAAATCGTTGGTGAACTTTTTTCAGTTACCTAATTAAAAACATGTTTTCCAATAGTTCTGATGGTTTCACACCAGACGTTCTACTTGTAATGGAAAATGAACGAATCATAGAGTCGTTTGTAATGGAGACATCACGCATAGCTGAAACCAAACAGGGTTGATTTCTTTCAGAAAAGTTTCAAAAAAGTAAAAAGAGCAAACACTAAGCTTAACAGAAGATATTTTAATTTGGAGACTGTTAAAACATTTAACGTACTGCATGCATCAAGTTCTTCAGGTATGAAGTAATTCACCAACATTCGGCAACTTCTTTTGTGAACACTCATACGAAGGATCACTTTTCTGTCGACGCAAGGTATAAGGTGGTTTCCTTTCGTAACAGGAATTTGGCATGCTCCTGGTATAGGCTCGCCTCTGCAGCAAGAAAAGCGATAAACTCAGCCTAGCATATTTGAAAATTTATATTTCATTTTTGAAAATGTTTATATATAAATTTTTTACTTCATTTTAAACATGTTTATATAAAATGCTATTAGAAATGTTATTTGAGTTTACTGAAAACCATGAGGTGTCAGATTGCTGAAAGTCGTGTGTTGTTTCTATCCGAGATTGCTAAAAACCGTGAAGTATTTCGAGTTCTACCAGGGCTGCTTCCCTCGCTGTTTTCCCCAGCGTAAAAGCGGGTATGAAAATGAACGAATGAATGAAAAATAAAAAATGTATACGAATGAATAATAGATAAGCACTCAACTGGAACTTTTGTGCAAGGAAAGAAATCCTATAATCTTTCCCCTGTGAAGCAGTAACGTTTATGCTTTAGCGCAGCAAAAACGAATGAAGTTTGGGATGACTAGATTCTTCTACAGTAGTTTTGGGATGATACGTCACCCTTTGACATGGTACTGCTTGGGATTGATGAAATCGAACTCAGATGATATTTCACAACACTGACACAACTCTTTAACCATAGTGGCACCGATGGTCCACACATATTAAAGTACCACAAGCAAATTTCTGCTTTTCCTTGTGAAACAGATCTATACACAATTTAAAAATACATATCATTAAATACTAAATTATGAAGCAAAATTGGAAAAATCTTAGTCTGAGTATGGTTATCTTTTAACTTTTGCATCCATTCAGCAAAGTTGCTACGTTTCTATCAAACACTTTCACAAAACGCAGTTCTTTGATGAATTAGGCACACCAAGACCAACTGCAAACTCCATGTGTAGCAGTTGCTTTGAGTTAAGCTATTCTAATTACCTTGGGTAACAGCTTCCCACAAAAACAGAATTTCTTTTAATCCTCGAACAAACAAGCGCATTAGTTGTTCAATGTAAAACCCTAGAGGCCTTCACAATACAAAGATTTTATATGTTAGTACGAGCATAGGTCACAGCACATCACTGTATATATTTCTTGACATGAGGTAAAAAAAATTGTTGAAATGCAAATTTTTGTCCACGCTTCGCTGTTTTGAAGAGGTCAAGAAATTTTTATTTTCTCCGTTCACAATTCCTTGTTTCAGAATCAGTTAAACCAGCGGTTTTCAAACTTTTCTGCACCGCAACCATTATAGCATCCCACTATAACCTAACGAACCAAGTTCAAAATTCGAATGAAGTGAATGTAATAAGTGAAAGTGCGTAAGCACTCTTGAAAAAATTTTGTAATCTTCATGCGCTACAAATTAAAGTCCACTAGGTGGCTGGTGCTAGATCTTGGTGACTAGCTTGTCTATGCGTGGCATCGCTATTCTTAGCGCACAGTTGGATCTGCCTCTACAGCTGGTTTGTTCCGGATCTTTGACATTATTCCCAACAATGCGGAAAAACCAGCCTCGTCAGATAGGTTGATGACAATGGCATCAGGTGAGGATGCTTTGCTTGCAACGTTGGGGCACGTAGAAGCCATGGTGCAGTACTGAATAGAGAATTGACATTTCAGACTAATTCGGGAAGAGTCAACTTCACAAGCACTGCTTTAGCTCCAAGCTAATTCAGGATGGCTTCCTCACACTTGCTTAGGTCTTCTTTTCTGTTTTTTCCTTTTTCCTGAAAGAAGTTCCACTTTCTTGACCCGCTTCATTATCGGGTTGTGATGCTTCTTTACAAATATCTTGCTCATAATAATCACGCTTTTACAAATATCTATATGACTAGAATTCCAGTTCACTGATTCTTAGGCTATTTTAACTGCAAAAAAAACATTAGCACAACAAAATGTAGTGTTTTAATCATCTTCACAATTCTAGAATTTATAAATTTAGGAGGTATAGTTCACCAACTATTTACCGTAGTAAACGTTACTGTGATTATTCAGGTAACATTTAGCTTATTTGGGCGACATAAGTCTGAAAACTAAAAACAGTTGTTATTGCTCACATTTTCTCAGCAAAAAAACGATGTATATTAACTCTAAGATAAACAACCTTTTAGTCACCTCTTAATATTCTCTAAATAAGGAAATTTCTTTTCTTATTTCAGTAAAGCGCAGGAAAACAACGGAATTACTGGGTAATTTTCGGATCAACTGCGGCAATTTGTTGATCGTACAACTTTAAATACCCAGATGCAACTGCAGTAGCTTGACCGATGAACGATGCTGCAGCTTGACACAGTTGGCATGTTGGAAGAAGTGGCACATTTACGTATAGGCCAAACAGACCTTGGCCTAGGCCCCGCGCAGCTTCTTAAGACGACTCATTACTAACTTAAAATTTGGGAAACTGCGCTGAGGCATAACTTCACAACTTACTTTGAAACGAGCAAAAATGCAAACATTTCGACCTCGAGTGACACTTATCAGTACAGTTACAACACCATAAGATTGTTTGTTGCGCAATGTAAGAATGACAATACTGCTTTACATAGGAGTTCTGCAATGTCTGGAGGTCTTGCGTTATTGCGAGCTATTTGTCAGTGGAAGATTGAACATCAAGTAAGAAAGTGACATGCAAAAGGCTTGATACTGAGGAACATAGCTGGGTGCGAGAGAGATGCAGGCCGTCTGCATGAAAATGGTTTTAAAAGAAAATAATGAAAAAGAAAGAACAGGAAATAAGAAATGCACTGCAAAAAAACAAAAATCAGTGAATTTTTTGCTTGCGATCAGCTCGATTATTATCCGTCCGTAGTAGAGAACAGTGGTTCAGCAATGCTTGATGTGAGTCACGAAGAGAGTGATCTGTTCTTGCAAGATGTTATGGCTAAGGAAAAATACAAGAGGGAGCAGAAGACAACAAATGTATGAAGCCTAGAGGTGGTAACGATCTTATGTCCGACGCTACTCTGGAGGGACTAACTGCAGAGGACCATGAACGATCAAATGTATATATCCGTATGAAAATGTACATATCCGAAAAATAAACCTACAAAAAACGCTAGAAAAAACGGAAATTTAAGGAAGAGAACTTCTGAACTACGCGAAAGAGCTATAAATTCCAAGAAAAGATCGCATTGCCATTTGTTTTGAGAAGAATGTAGGAAAGGCTTTAATTTGTGTTGAATATATAAAGAATATATAAGGCAATCGCAGAACCAAAGTCGGCACCACAAAAGATACAATTTTGAGGGGGTACTACATATAAGAGGGGCATGCTTTCACGGTTTTAGGACAAGCGACCAAATGGGTTACACCTGTGTGGGTCCCGAAAACATAAGATGGCAAAGGGCCCTGCGTTCCCTAAATCGGGTCCCTGGTTGAGAGCAGATTCATTTAAATACCGGACATTATTACGCTTTGAGCTAGATATGGCTGTGTCTCTTAGGCAATTGGACCAAGCATTGGTGAGCACAATATTGCTGGGATCCTGGCGCAACTAAAATTTCCCGCCCCCATTTGCTAAAGTAGATTTCCGTGAGGGTTAGCTGGTTAAATTAAGAGAGCTTACGTTTAAATCAGCCTGAATGAAATCCTCAACTCTTCAACTAGCTCTGTTTAACACTTGATTTTTCTGCCCCTTAGCTATTGGGCTACTACGACACTGTTGGAAACTACAAAATAATACACGCTATCATCAGCTTTGATACCAAACCTGACCACACGTTTCCAAGGTAGGCGATGTCATGCTCAACCATACAAAACAAAACTATGAATATGATTTTAATATTGTTTCATGACTGTCGCATGATTTTGATATTTGCGTATTATCAAATTACGAACAAGAAATTTCATCAAAACGACTTTCCATATCCAATAACAGCAAACGCGTCAAGACTGGTTTCAAATTTTGTGTAACTCGAGCTCTTGCCCATGTCTGCTGTATCCATGACACCTCCAAAAAAGGTTCGTAACTTCCAGATTCGCGACTCCAGATTGCAAACCGCTTAGTTAGACACTTCCGATGCATTCTTTAAAAATAGGCTTGGGTTTGGTTTGTACCTTTGATTTTCTTCATCCCACGAAAAAAATGTAATGGTGCTGTTAGTCTGCATGTTTTTAGAATCGAGCTTCCAAGTGATGTTTCCTGCGTTAGCAACTTTGTCAACGTTGATTGACTTTTTCAATGCACGGCGAAGACTGAACAAAGATTTTCTTGCCACTGAAATCAAAGATAAGTTTTCAAAAAATCGAAAGGAAGAATGCTGCATGAAATTCAGTATGTTTTAATGTCAAATCACGAGAGTTATGTGCAGCGGAAACACGAACATGATCAATTCGTTATTGGATCTAACTTTTTTAACCAAAAAGAACATGAACGTTCTGATTGTATATACTACACTTGGAAAAATTAGCGCGTCTATCTACTGCTTCAATTAAAGAGGATTACTTTTTAAAACGATATTTTTTGATGCACAATAAGCATTTCTTCTATGTATATAAACAAAATTGTCAACGGTGTTTCACTCAAATGCAGAAACAGCTATAACTTTGAAAGTTACCGAACCACCTGAGTGAAGCAACATAAGTTTTCAGTAGCTTTAGAAAAATAAAAAGTAATAATGAACCAGAACTTCTGCATACTTTTATAGAGTAAGACTGGCTACCAAAAACTAGATAATCCAAATTTTACTGAATTTCTGTGACATATTTCAGGCTTCAATGGATATCAGAAGGCCCAATAAACGTGATAATCCGATAAAATGGAGTTTTTGTTCTTGATTTATGCCTAGCTCGTTAGTTCTGCGCAATGGGAAGGTGAATGCTTGGCATTTACAAGACAATTTGATGACAGGTTGTTTTGCTCTTGGTTTTGATAGTTTTGACATTGCTTTGTCTCCTAATTGAATAATCGTCGAAATGGTTTTGCTGAACTGCTGTGTCGGTGAAATGACCAAATATGAGATTGTGGAATAAGTAAAGAACTGCGGTGTCGGTGAAATGACAAAATATGAGATTGTTGAGTAAGCAAAGAGTCAGTGACCAAAGCGATTGTACACGAATTACCGTGGACAGCAAGATAGCACGGACTATAGGAAAGTTAAAAAACTTACTTATAGGAAAGATAAAAAACTTACCAACTGTTCCATCTCTAAAAGAATTACATAATGACAATTACAACAATTGTGACGTGAACTTTTCAACAATTTATGTGAAATCCTATCTAGTAACAGTTTTCTTTGTCTTAAAGTTCATGTTTTTGGACTAGTACGACATTTTTAGAATTAAGATAGCTTGCACAACCAGCTTCAAAATCCCTTCTGCATTTATCCCTCGAAGTTTTTACAGTTCTTGAATACTACATTCACCAAATCACACCTTGTAAAGTACAACACAGCACCTCAAATAATGCTAAGATACATACTGTACATACATTACGTAGTTCAAGTAAACTTTTTTCTAGCAGAAACGCGGTAAACAAACATGCACTTCCAACTTTGACCACTTTTCTTAATAGAACATGCGCTTTCTTCAAAAATAGATGAAGGTCTCTGAAACAAGCGCAAGGTAGCGGTTCCGGCAATTAAACGTAAATGAATTTGAACCACGATGCTTAGTACAACACGTTAAATGATTATGAAAAACAACAGATTTGATATTTTCAAAAATGCTGCAAAACATTAGACATTGCTGTGATCAGAACAAAATTAGCATTGGAAGTACTTGCAAGACTTCATACATATAAAACTCAGATATCTGCGTGAACACCTGAAGCAAATCAACAGTACTTGTCTAAATGCTTTATTCGCAATCAAAACTGACTTTTTTGCAACACAATTAAAGTCTGCCAAGCTCAAGATGTTTTTTGATGTGAGGTAAATCTTAAATAAATATGCACAGACGTTTTCACCAGACAGAGTGTTCCATGTTTCAGCTAATAAAAAATTCGTTTAGTTTTTTAGTACGGCAAACGAACCCCAAAAGCCTTGCACGTCTAACATTGAATATAAAATATAATTTTAAATGAGCGTATGGTTGTTTAAGATAGCAATTACGCGAAATTGCACAACAGATTCTTCGAATCCATTTGGAATTTGGCCCAGTCAGATTTATGTGGTATTGTCAATACAATTAATTGTTTCTACTTTCGTTTTCTAGATTTTAGAGCAAGTTGTTTCAAAGAACGTACAGCACGTACCTTTATCCTGCGATTCTAAGCACACTGCAAACGTTTCTACATCTTTCATGCACCACTTGCATGTTGAATCCTTGTCTTGGCATTCGTCCGTAACTACCAATTTCGTCTCCAGTACTTGCAAACTTCCAAGCAAAAGCAAGCACAAAAGACAGAGCATTTTCAGGTTTATTTTATTTGTGCAATTTGACTAGTACCGCTAAAAGTACCTCAAAAATAAAAACGAATTCACCTAAGAATGCTTGCCTTCAATTCCAAACCTGCTTGCTGCTTACACTTGCTTCATGTAGAAGAGTTAGTGTAAAAAGCGCAATTCATACTGAATACCTTTAGTCAGATTCTCACGGAACTTATAGATAGAAAACTCAAATTTACATGTTTCTATTTTTAGGTTAAAGATAGTGTTTGTAATAACCACATCCTGCTAATGCATTGTTGATCTTTTACCTAAAATACCGGATCATGTATCCATCACTTATAGATTTTCCATAGCGCAGATGGTTGTGTATTTTCAACTGATACCATCACGACGGCTGAAAAAGTGCTGTCAGAAGATCAAATGCACAAAATGACCTGTGCTCTCTTATGTATTCATCCAAGAAGTACAGTGCCTAATCCCTGAACTCCAGTCTAATAATTGAACTCATGAAATGTTGTATGAAGTTTTGTGTTGTATAAATTTTATTTTAAGGAATAAATGGGTCTGTCTTCAGTAAACTTTTGTCATCAGCAAAAGCGTATAAAAAATAATTTAAAAGCATAGACAAAGTTCAGTGCTAAAGAGCTAAATGATTAGCAGAAACTGTAACTGAAAATAAACTGAATGTAGCCAAAATAAAAAACCAGTTAGTTGCTAAGCCAAGATTGAAACCCATCTAGTAAAGTTTGAAGACAAAAAACAAAGATTGGAGTATTGTGAGTTTTGTAAAGCCAACATAAAACGTTAAGATATTCAAGTTAGGAAACAAAATTCATTATCAGTTTTTCCTCAGCCAAAGATGATCACACGTGGCAACAAAATTCAGTTTTACGGCTTCAGCAAAATAATTTTATCACAAGCTCAGCAATTGTTAACAGACACCCGCAAATGTAAAAAGTGAATCTACAATTCACATCTTTCTCTTATAAGGCTTGATGTGTTTTTAATAAAATCCTCTTTGGTTACTATAGAACCACAGTGTGCTCACTGTGTTTTGTGCAGTGAACGTTCAGAAATATAAAATACAACTTCAAATAAATTGCAAAATAGCAAAAACAAAAAATGTTTTATCGTGTGCCCAATGAGGTTATCTTTGGTTCCTAATAACATTTAGACGAGCTCATTCTGTATGACATGGTTGATATGAATCAAAGTGCTTCAGAAAAAGGTTCTCTATATGTTTGAAAAATTGCCATAAAAAAATTTTTTTCAGATGGTTTATTTTGACGCTCCATTATACAGTACAGGCCTATTTTCCAAGCAAGTGTAGTATTATTAAGTAAGCTACGTTTTGCAAGTGGAAAATTGAGACTTACATTGGTGGTCGCATTGCATCGTTGATAAATTAAGAAGCAAGTTATTAATGTGACCTTTTAGCATTAAATTTTCGGTGGTATAGTGTACAGTTTGTTTGGTAGTGTTTTGTGAGATCGAAGTAGTCTCTTAAATTTCTTCAACGGTCTCTCAAAATATAGCAGAGCCTCGCGTTACGACCATCTCAGTGAAGCGGGCGCCGTAGTACTGCATAACGAATAAGGCAACACCAAAAGTCATGAAGTTTTCTATATTAAATATCAACGCTTGCAACTAGGGCTAGGGGGTCGTCGTATAAATGAAACTGCTCCGGCTCCGGAGCTTTTCCTTTTCATGGGCATGGCTCCGGCTCAAGCTCCGGAGCTCTGGTTTTCGTGAGCATGACTCCGGCTCCGGAGTTCTCTTTTTTAAACATGGCTCTGACTTCGGCTTGTGTTCGTTTTTACGCATTAACATTTTCGATTGTCTTGGTGTGACTCAAGTTGCCTGGAAAATGAAATATACAGTATCTATTACACAAAATCAAAAGAATATATCACACTTATTTGATTAGGTAAATCTGGTAGTTTTTTACAACCAGCGCTTTTAACATGAGAAAATCAGCAAATAAACAAAAATAACAAGTTCACACGGTTCAGCCAGCAATTACTAGCAGAAACGTTACTCAAGTTAATGATAACATCAGCAAATTCTAGGAAGACCGTTACTTGTTATCCCAATGCCTGAGAACTTTAGTTGTTTCTTACGATCAGACTCAAGAAATCGTCTGTTTGGAAAAGTAGATTGGCCGAGTATTTTGACACAATCCATTCCTAGTCTTACAGTGTTTTAGACTCGTTGCATGCTTTGCCCATTGCAGTCTTGGCGATGCCAGCTAACAGTTCTGCCCAGGCACACCGCGCAAAGAGCGCAAAACATACATTCGATTGCTTCTCTCATGTGTTCTTTCTAATGTGCACGCATTTGCATTAACACAAACGCATTAACACATTTGCATTAACACAAAAAAGAAGTGTTTTAAAAGCCATTTGTTCAAAAATACAATATGGTTTATTATATAACTACTGATATTTGCTTAGTTATTTTTAGACCGCTACACTATTACAGATCCGTTTTGATCATTCTGACTAGATAGTAAGATGTTGTGACAGTTTGCAACGTTTCTCTTACCTCTACTAGTAACGCCACGCCTGTCCATCTACGATGCCACAGCCTTAGCGATTATTAAACCAAGCAAACATCAAAGACTCACAGATCCATTACTGCAGTCTGGTGTCGTAACTCGTAACAATCGCGCTTTGCTGTGCTGAAAAGAGCACTGTTTTCGGAAAAGTAAGTCTAGCTTTTAGTAAATTTGGCAAAACCGTTAATATCTAACAAGGGACCCGGATTACGAGCTCCCTCTCAAATAGCCATAGGCTCTAAACTTACAACTGAGCTCCTGCTCCGGCTCCAACTCATAAATTTTAATCTGAGCCCTGCCTCCGACTCTTTGCCAGCACCGGACTCCGACTCCTCAGCCCTGCTTGTAACGCATAATCCCGTTTGTTGCTTTAATATTGTCTAGAGTTCGTAGTGCTTTCTGAGCTTTGTACATTACTGCGTGTGCCTTATTTCGATGAAATGAACGTTTCTGAGTGGGAACCTGTTTCATTCCAAGAGATTAACACTGAAAAGTTTGTTTTGCAAAATTTGCATACTTATAAAGAAATATTTCATTTAAACAACAATTGTTATTCTTGCATATTTAGATGAAATAGTTGCCATCTCATAAATCTTTTAACGGACACCAAAACCAAACCTTAAAACAACACTGAGAGTAGTATAGTGGAACTATCTAGAAAAACTGCATTCTTTCTTGAAACTCTCGTCTCTAGTGCAACTAACCGGTTGTTTTCGTAAGCACTTATCAGACCTTGGTAATAAATTGCGTTAAAAAGAAACATAGACCTTTGACCAAAACAAAATTTACCAGGACGCATTAGTGCTGCCTGTAATATCGCGACACATCATAGAACACCGTAAATGAGAACAGTGGCGTAACCAGCCGAAACTTTTGGGGAGCCAAAAAATTTAGGGGGTCAAGGTCTTTGACTTTAGGCGAGCAACAGTATTTTGTTTGGGACACCGTTTGTCAAAGTTAAAATTACTGGATATGTTTAAAATTGGGGAGGCAATGGCCCTGGACCCCTGGCTACACCCATGAGTGGGAATCAACTTGTCATTTCCTTGAAATTTTTGGTTTTTGAAAAAAATGCAGAGATGAAGAACGTTGGCGTGCTTTGGTGTCAGCAGCACTCGATGTGATTTATCCATAAAACTAGCGGAGCTTCAGACATTATTACTTTTTCCAAACTATTGATTAATTTTGACAATGAGTTACTTCGACCCAACAATTTTCTTAATGTTTCAACGTGTTTTGTAACGATGTGACGCTAAGACTTTCAACGCTGCTGCATTTGACTAAAAATCTGGTTTCTGCCCTTTTCATTCAATAAATGCAAAATATAGTATATATTTGAAAAGTGGCTCAATCGGCAAACGCTCTCAAAAAATAAAACAAAACAAAAGTACGCCAACGTTTCAGGCTGCCAACGATCGGCCTTCATCATGGCTCAGAACAAGAATCAGCAGTGTTCAACGTTTTTTCTTTTTATATATACTGCACGGTGTGTACGCTACACATTGCAACCATACTAGAAATACAAATTGTTTTAGGCTATAAGTAAACAATGAAAAGGTTTTATCCACAAACGAATAAGGGTTCATCATTTAAGGACATCGGATTGAATGCTATGCACGGTGGTCAGAAAGTAAGAAAAGTTAAAGTTGGGCCCAAAAGTTGATGATTCCTTTCTTCTAAATAATCTTGTAGATTGTTTTCTAAGAAGGTTCACCTGTGCCAATCAAAAATTTGCAACACCAGCTGACAACGTTCACTTAGAAAAACACCTGCAGCTAATCGAACGCCAGAAGGAAAAGTATTTTGTGACTGGATTTGTTGAAAAACCCTATAGCATCATTTTGATGTTTTATAAAGCAGCAAAATTAGGCGCGTAAATTCCATTTACTGTTATATTTGAGACTGTGGACGTAAATCCCAGCACATAACACACCTGCGTGTGAAACGTCCTGTTTTCGTACAAAGGTTTGCTGAGGCGAGTGTTGATTACACCCCGAAGAAAATAAATTGACAGTTTGCAAACTTTGCAAAGGCAACAGAGCGGCAATGCGCAGAGACTGGACTACGTCTTTCTGCAATAAGCAGTGTCACATGCCGAAGGTTATAGAAGAAATCCCGTTGCTGCTAACAGCGAAATACAACAAAATACACAATTCGTCATAACACCTACTTAGAAGAGCATGGTGACGGCGCCCGTCTTTACGTATTTTTCTTGCTACACCACCAGCATCATCTGTTAAGGCGCTTCAAATTACCAAAACCCACAACCATAGGCATTTTCATTTCCTTCTGATAAAAATAATAGCCAAAGCAAACAAGTAGAAGACATAACATAGACGTATGGGAGAACACTGCTACGATAAAATATGGAGTACAATTAATTTGCCGTAAGTTTTTTGTAGGCAGTAAGGAGTAGGGCGCTGTTGTCTCGCAACGGTTACTATGACAATATTTTGCACCTTTGCATTCAGCAATCTGTGTGCAGAAAGTGCGGTGCCACATAACAAGATTTTTCACCGGCTAAGCGGTTTCTTTCACACAAATATATTTCGTGTTATCTACCACACAGTATTTGCCGTCCGCATTTCACAACCTACCGGAAGAACTCGGTGGCTTTATAAAACGAAATGGTCTAGCGAAGGGGAAGCTAAGTTGTTGTCAAAACACTCAGAAGCCTAGAATTGTTTTTTCAAAGACCGGCAATCTTTACTCAACCGTCGCTACGTTGATTGCAGGCTCACAGTTCTTGTTGTGCATCCTATCGGGAAAATGAAAATACAATTCCTGAAACCACACATAGCAACATATAACCCCACGAAGTTCGTCAGCCTGCAGGCATTGGCAGCCAACCCAGATCATTGGGCTGATTTTCACAACTTCGAGGTATTTGGCAACGACAACAATTGGCGGCTGTAGATTTTCGATCTTTGTTGATTCTAAAACACAAGCTAAAGCTTAGCGCAAACATTCCATTGATGTTTTTGTAACGCAGCTTTTCGCATCATCCGTGACGGCATAAGGGGTCATCTCTGGAACTAAGCCTTGAACGAACCCAGCTGACGCACATCGCTGTTCACGCTTCTGGCCAATGCGTCACTGCCGTCACAGTTTTTCGTGTTTTTCGTTCACTGTATTGGGCCATTCTCTCTACTAACTACAAAGACTTGCAGAAAGCTCACTTCTCTTCACATTTTACCACATTGTAATGGTAACAATGTTTTCCGAAACGTCTAGGTTATGCATTTTGCTTCATTTACTTTGGCCATTACTTTTATCATTAGGCTGTTCAACACTACTATATTTTGTTTATTTTTTCCTGTTTTACGAAACAACACCAATTTAAAAAGTTGGTAAATGCGTCAGTTTTGCAAGAGTAACCGGTAGGTGATTCAGTTGATGTAATTTGTATCAGAACACAATTTCGTAAACTTTAAAACAGTACAAAAACTATTTCAAATTAAGTAGTCAGATATTAAAACATTAGCATTTCTGTGCATGTAACAAACAAAACCTGTCCAAAAATGTTGTACTTTACATGCCGAACTTTTCCAAGCATACTTCAATTTATAAGCTGCTCGCAGTGTTTCTCAAAATGACATCCTGTAAGCGAAATTTACTTATCTTAACTATGAACATTAAATTCCAGTCTTGTTAGCATATTCCAAATGCTTTCTCCATATTTACAGCAACTTACACGATTCAACGCGTATTTACTAAAAACCTAGATTGCAGCTCTGATAACTTAGCTTTGTTTTGCTTTTGAAGCATCAGTGCAGGTAGTTATGTTTGCTGCTTCAAAAAAATCATTTACACTTTCAATTCTTCATTGCAATGAACTAAGCTACACGCACTTTTCAAAGAGTTAAAAACTTTCCCAACGCAACATCTTAAGTGAAGAAAAATCCACACAGAAAAGGGTAATCAGTAAGTGAACCACACCATGATTTTTTACTGTACATCCCATGCAAACTGCTTTGTTTCCTGAACTACCTCCAAAAAATGCGGTTTGTAGTCGTTGCTTCCGTTTAAACTACTTGTGTGCCACTTTGTTCTCCACACTTCCGAAAACAATGTTCAAGGACTCACAAAGTTGCGCAAATAAAGACCTTTCTATTAAGTGAAAGCCATGTTTCAAACCGCTGCTTATTGTATGTCACCAGTGCTTAAAGCTCATAATACAATTAAAATAATCCATAACGTCTGAGGAAACAGTTCAATCCGTTTGCATATACCGCATTCCTGCATCCTATGGTAGATGCCACGAATTCAAAGTCAAGCAACCGCGTCCTACGCAACCAGAATATTGCACTGAATTAGCCGCATTGATACTGACAACAAAAACCTCAGGCACAAACTTCTACCGCAATTGTACAAAAAGTTCGAAATTCTGATAATGTACCTTGTGTACAGAAAATACGTTGATAGAATTGCAAGCTTTTTGTTGTACACTGAGGCATTAGTCATCTCTTACACCTGACACTGCTTAAGCTGATGTAGACTGCGGTTCGTTGAGCGTGCCCCGGTTACTTCAAGCGTATAGAAAAAAAGGAACTCAATCGCGATTTGTAAAAAGCAGCTGCGCTGCAAACAAAAGAAGGGTGCTCGCGTCAGGCAATGTCGCTACCCACTAAACAAATCACACTGGGCAGCGATTTTGACACATGGCAGGAAATTGGTCACCGAACCCATGCATCGACGTAAAACTCAAGAAGCTGAAAACCACACTGCGGCTTGTAATGAGTGGCTTGCTGCTGAATCATGCTGTTGTGGATTTAAGAAACAATCCAAGACAAACAAGAAAGAAAAACCACACGCAGAAAACAAAATTGAATGAATGTCATTGACAGTCATTTTACTGCATGCATTGTTTCTCCGTATAATGCGATTAGGTCGTATTACGTGACAAGGAGCGCAGTGCCGGCATTTTGCAGCACAATTATAAAATGATCTCACATTGAAAAATTTGCCGCACTCACACATTTTGTTTGACTTTCCTAATGCGTTTTCGAATACTTGACCCTACGTCTTGAATCTTTGTGCTAGGTGTTAAATAAATCACATCACTATCAAAACTTAATTCTAAGTTTGTTGGATGGATTTTCGGCGTGTTTAAAAAAGCTTTCTCTTAAAGCAACGATGAAAAGTATCAAAATATTTCATTTGACTGCGGGTAAATATTTTCCCAGCACTAAAAACTGAGCAAACTTTTGAGAAAAGGAAGTTGTGAATGAAATTATCAGCACTAAAGTTGGATAGTTAAGACTTTTTTAACAAACATTTAGATTTCGAAATAGCGTTTTAACATGGTTAAGACAAAAATCTGGTTTTGTTCAAATAATTTTGAACTGGAATTTTCTGTTCATACTCATTCCACATTGAAAAACGTGTTTGCATCGTTATTATCACACACTGAAGAGAAGCTTTTTTCCTTTCTTTCACTGTACAAATGGTTATCTGAAAAAAGCAATTAGAAATTCCTTTTAATCGAAAAAAGTTCAAATATATTAGTAAGTAGCAATCGACCTTAGTTAGCTAGGTTTTTCAAAACCTGGCATTTTTTGGCCAAAACCCATACTGTTTTATCCTTATTAATTAGAACAAAGGACATCTACAATTTTCATTGCTGATTCAAGTTTTCTGTTTGGTTTTTCCTACTGCAGGAAAACGTAAAAATCAGCTCCGCATGCAAAAATATTTAGGTAAGCGCATTAGAGCAGACATAGGAACCTGTTTTTTGCGGGAAATTTGTGAAAATGTGGCCGTTTTCATAAGTGGTTTTTCCGCAAATATTTTGTTTGACCTTTTGTCCTCTTTTGAGTATTTTTGAAATTTTATCCGAATTCTGGCCTCACCTACATGTAGTACCACAATCCGGAATTTAAACACTCAAAATGTCTCCATGTGCACTCTCACAAGCACCCTTCCTTTCTTGACAGTTGAAATAACCAAGTTTAACATTCCAAGCCCCCAGAGAACGTAAATAGTTGACGACGCATATTTATCATTGTTATGTAATCAATCGATGGATCCAACTTCTAATCTGCAGTTTATTTCCTGAAAACCACATTTGGCCATAAGCACGAAGCTTGGCCTACTTTGAGAGTTCGCCTGCCTGTTGCGTATTGCGCTGGTGAAGTGTCTGTCAACCCTGCATCAAAGTTGCTGTTGTAGATAGACCATGACCAGCATGTAGGCAGGATCACTCAACGATAAAAAACGCAAAGGCACTCAAACTCTTTGTGCACAATATCATCCACTGCAGAGCGTGCTGACCACAACCTTGCGCAATGGCAATACGATGTTTTGTTAAAAAGTAAGATCGGCTAAAGAAGTGTGATTGCCAACCACACTGCAATTCAATGGGATAATGCTTCCCTAGCATCAGAGAAAATCGGGTCCCTACAAGTCCATACCATGTACCTAACATTTTCCTTAAAAAATCCTTCGTTACAGCATGCAAAAACTTTTGATATGCAAAGAACATGTAATTATAATTAAAAAAGTACTGAGTTTGCATGATTTTGCGAAATTTTCACAGCAATAGAATTTATAAACTTCACGAGATAGAATTTAAGTTATTCATTGTTGTTAGAAAGAAGATTCATTTTTTTGCGAAATTTCTTACTTTTTTGCTTCAAGTAGAAAGGTATTACTTCGCTACGCATTACAGCAGTATCTTTGCTTTAAATTCTGAGTTTGTCGAAAAAAATGTTGATGCATTTCATTTCTTATAAAATCTAAATCTTAGTTGCTACCGCAGAGGTCTTGTAAACGAAAACTGCACATATAACTAACAAAGGAAACAACCACACTAATCCCAGAATTTAAGACTTAAAGCTTTACACTGTGTGCAAAAGTGAAGTAACGCAAACAGCAGTTTGTGCAGTAAAGAGTTACGAATCATGAGATGGAAGCTCATTTCTTCATTCACTCAAACTATTGTTAAAAGCTGTAGTTTACAACTAACAACAAAAACTTGAAGGCAAAAAGAGAATCAGTCATATGCTCTTTCAGAACACAAACGCCCAGGCACACGCTGAAAATGTTCCAAGTGTAAATAAAAGGTTTCCGCACGTTTAATGTCGCAAGTCATATGTAGCCCTGCATTCCGGATAAAAGGGAATGAAAGGCGTAAGGTGCAAGCTTGTATCCTACGGCATAACGTTTGGCACTATCGGCAGTAGAGAGAGAGAGAGAGAGAGAGAGTTTATTGGCGCAAACATTAAACAATTTCATACAAATTAAAGCTAAGGCGCTGGGACACCGAAAAAAAACTGTTAAA
>JGI24159J19872_10002909_pt1 | contig 20856 bp, 11 predicted proteins | sample Ectturendosymbi4_FD_19872 | JGI IMG/M metagenome (IMG submission 19872) | reverse complement strand
GGGGGGGGGGGTTCAACAGTAATGTAACCACGAAATTTGTACAAGTACATTATTTTTTATCACAAAATATTTTGGGCACAAAAGATAGTGTGCCCCCCTTGTCCAAAAGTTGAGGGACATGTCTACCCTGAAACTCGGTCCCTGCACCCGTTCATTGTGCAGAGATATTTTATACATCAGTTACAAAATAGGTGTCTAGTGTTTACTGAGATACCTCCTTTGATTTTATCGATCTTTTGAAAAATCTAATTAAATCAAATTTGACCCCTGCTCTGACACCGCTTCTTCCGAAGATAGCAGAGCCTTAGTGTGTATGATAGCATAAGTTTTGGTTATATTATAACTGAAAGCAGGTTTATTTTTTATTTTATTAATTTGTATACCCTGTTTTTTCCATCGCTTATAGGGAAGAAATTTATTTGAAGCTTGTGGTGGGTCAATACCATGTCGGGCCACTCCACCAATGAAGCTGCTAAGGTTAAGATTGTTGTTTATAAATATATTTCAGTCGATTTTAACGAAGATTTCTGAAAGATACAGTTTGGGTCTAAGAATATTTTCGGATTAATTGCACGTTAACCCTTCATTGTCATGGAAAAATTCGTCCATATTGTTGGCAATGAAAATTCGTCTGAAGCATTGTTCGTAAACTTAACTACAGTTTCTACATTTGCAAACAATACTTTGCACTCAGCTTGCAAGCAGCAGAAAAACTACCAGAAAAAGTCATAATTCGCCCTTGAAAAGCTACAAACTCCAGAGTTTGGGCAAGTTTAATAAATATTTCATTCAGAACAAAAATTTCGAGAAATTCAGGCGATCACCGGCCTATTAGAACTTCCAGAGCTCCCAATTCCAGCCAATGTTTGAGGAGGAATTGAAGCTGAGGAGCGTTTTGCGCTTCAGAGTTATATTAACGTGTTGTTGATGCTGATTTTTTAAGAGTTATAGCCATGAAGCGCCTTGTTGATGGTGTCAAACGTTTTTGCGTTCGCAGATCAATTCGCAAGGATGTGGTAACCTCGTTGGACTCCAAAAAAGCAAAGACATTAGTGGTTCCTCGTCGCGTACCAGAAAGCAATCTGGAAGTGGTGTTGTATTTGTGGAAGATCCTCCAGGGGGTTAGAACTTTTTTAATTTTTTGTTTATTTCTTGGCTTTTGCGCCAGTGTTTTAACAAGAAAAAATATTTCTTTGCACAAATGGATTTTTAGGTGACAAACATCTGTTCCATTGCGAATAATTTACACAGATTGGACGTTTTGATTCTAGGCTTCGAATATGAAGTCACCACTGTTGTCGTTTCTAACTATTAAACTTCTGCAGTGCCTCTCGCAAACTGCTGCGATTCTTTGCGAGCTTATGTCGAAGTTATTTGCTGCTGATTGGTAGCTGTGTTTCTCACAAATCACGTGCTGTTTTCGCGTTTTCATCAAACGGCTGCTATTTTTTTTTACATTGAAGTATTTAAACTCTTCGTATCAACAGCTTTGTTGTTCACCATGTTTCCCTTCTGTCAAGCTCACCTTTAAACATTTGCCAAAGCTACATGTGCTCGTAATTACTACCATTTAAAAAAAGCAAAACGTAGAGAAATATTGCAAAGAAAATGGCTCAAACACCCGACAGTATATTTTTCCTGCAGCCCGCAAAGATTTACACTCCAAATCGATACAATAAAGTGAACACGCCCTTCGGAAAGACATGTGCTTTATTTCAAAGACACAGCTGCTGTTTTGATTCTGTTTTTGCTGATTTTGACCAGGCAACAACCAACCCATGCAAGACACGGATCGATCAACGCACAACACCAGCAGACAAATGTCTATAGAGGACGCGTTTCGACAAAATTTCAAACCACCTCCCACCAAAAGATTGCCAGCTCAGACCCTGAATCTAACCGGCGGCGCCCCAGCGCAGGATCGCAGTGCGTGGTCGGGGGATCGAACGCGAAACGTCCCGGTTCTCTCCGGGTCGAGTGCTGCTGGTTCATCCAAGACGAGCGCTTTTCTTGAACCACCGCACAACGGGAAAGGCTCGGTTGCCGCGAAGAAATCTTCGCGGCCAGAAGCAGGGGAACCCCCTGTTGTGATAGAACTTGACAGCGACCAGGAATTCGAGGCTTGCCCGTCCTTGACGTCACGCGTACGTAAAACTCTGCCTGCAACATCGTCGGCGCGCATGCGCAGTGACGTGGATAGGCCGTCACCGTCTTCAAGAGTTTGCTCGTCAGCCGCTACTATAGATCTGACACGTGATTGTCCGCAGATGCCTGTACGATATATTTGTCAGCTTAGATCCTGCGACAAAAAACAGGTTAGTCCATTCGACTTTAGCTTAAAATTAAGTTTTTATTCTTTTCAGCAATATCCGAATCGCATATTGCTGGATGGTTCTTCGTTTTGTGCGTTGATCAGTGGCATAGGTCTGCAGTTTCTTTTTTGCAGTAAAATGAAAGTTGGTAATTGATTTGGCTGGCTTTGCCAGAAACAGAATTGCTTGGAAGTATTTAGAGGTGTTGTGGCAGTTGCTTTACGTTAATAGAACGCCAGTATTCAACTTGCCGATCTTTCGGAAGAGGGATCAGGGGCGTACTGAGGTTAGATGGCGCCTGGGCAAGAAACAAGTTTGGCGCCCTCCGTGTTCGAACCAAAGGTTTTCGAGAGCAAATTTACTGTATTGAAGAAATTACTTGCGACATTGTTAGGCTTTTCGGCGCCCCGCATTGTTTCAGAGTATTGTGTCCCCTTGGTCCCCTTGTATAACCCCTGAGAAGAATCTCAACAATTTATAGGCCTTACCCTGCAAAGTCAGCGAAGTATGCCCCAAATTTATTACATTTTTTGATATCGCATGTAAGCCGCCCAGTTTGTCCTTTTCATACGCGGATTCAATATGAATAGATCTTTTTAGTCCTGTTTTGTTGGAGAATGTTGTCCTTATCTCAAAACTACTGCCGTTGCGATCTTTTGCAGAACAAACAAATGTCAAAATTTAATGTCTTGAAGACACTTTTGTCCAGTTGCAAGATTTGTTTCAATGCTGGTCACAGTGAAAGCTAAATTCCCAAATTGCGATGATAGAAAAGTAATGCTTACAGGAGTGCGATAGGTGCCTACTGCACGATGGCTTTCATGCGTTGGGTGCAACTTGGCAAGTGAAGCTACAAGCTTATGAAATATGGGCCACGCATAAGTGGCTTGTTTCGATCATGCTGTTAAAAAACTTCTGAAGAGAAAGCGTAACAGATGTTTGAGGCGCGATTGTGAGGCTGGTATACTTTGCTAGATACTCTGTAAAGTCCAGAAAGAAGCGACCTTGTCTTTTTGTGTATTGTCAGTTGTTCAGACCAATAACCCATCTCTCTGTCTTGTATGTTCGGTTGTTCAAGTGCAGCCGGTTATACGTATGTTGAGCACAGCATCCTGTGTTGAACTTCGCAGTTCACCAACGCGCCACTGAAGGTGAAAGCGTTCATTGTTACGCTTTTGTCGAAGTTGCATTGCGATCCCGAAACTGGCTGGAGCTTGAATGGCCGTATTTGCGACGGCACGGCCGTGTTGGATGTGGAATTCAGTGATCCCGTTCTCAACGAGCTTGTAGGTTTTTCAGCAAAGCAGGTTCGCTCCGCTTCGTTACGTATTGTTTCATTATTCATCAGGGTTCCCACGCGGTATTGGAAAAGTATTGAATTTGGCCAAAAAGGTACATTGAGTATTGAAAAAGTATGGCAATTGTAAATGGAAAAGAAATCTCAAGTATCTGAGCAGAATTTTACTGAAAGTAAAGCACTTCGTTATTTATACAGTGTTATGGAATGTATAAAATTTGAGTTTTATGATTAAGAATTTCGAAAAATGAAGGGAAGTAATGGTATTGAACTTTTTAATTTAGTATTGAAAAGGCATTGAAAAAGTATGGAAAATGATTTTCAAAAGTGTGTGAGAACCCTAATTTACATTACGGTAAAATAATGTTTATATTTAAAAGACAATTTATTTATATTAAAAAAATAATTTCGTTATTTATGTGAAGGAATTTCATTATTTATATTAAACAAACAACAAATAAATGTCACTTTTATTCGAAACTTGGGTCCGTGCGTTTCGTTTTTTGCTGCGTTTTTATATTTAAACGTCTCATTTCTGGATAGTGCTTCTTGAAATAGAAAAAAGTAGGGTTTAGAATTGCCTCAAAACTCGATAAATGTACATCAGAGTGTGCTTCTATAATGCTTGTCGTCTCCGTCGCCCGGCCTTATCCATTTACGCACACACTCGCACCTCGTGGCCTACTCTTTTCCTATTCTGTGTTCAGGCGAATCAGATCAAGCGTTCCGGTGATCGTCAGAAGGTGGAGAAGCTTCGCGCCGGAATGGCAAACTGCCGGGAGGCCATTATCGACATGTGCAAGATCATGCACGTGACTTTCGTCGACGACCGGGCGAGAGTCGTCGCCTTGAGTGACACCGACGAGTCCTACTGGTCCGGATTATGCAATAGGACTTGCTCTTGACGTCTTGGCTTTTTTCTTTTGACTTTTTTTGTCTATTGCTCAACTTCTCTTATTACTTATTAAAAAATCATTACATCTTTCATGAAGCGGCTGTGGTTGACAGTATGGCGTAAAGAGCAGTAAAAGAGTTAAGGGCAATGTAAACTTATAAAAAGCAAAAAAATCATTGCCAATTGTGCTTGTTTCTGCTCAGCAACAATGTAGACCTCAAAAATAATAACAAAAATTATAGAAAACCATTCTGAATTTTGTGGATGCGCGAATAGCTACATTAAATTTGTTTCATGTCGATTTTTATAAACCATGACCATTACCTGTAGTACTGTTATGAAAAGGCACCTCTGCCCTCGTTTACCCCTTATGAAAGTCAGGGGGGCAATGTCCCGTCATTTTTCCGCTCTCCGGCGTCCCTGTTAAAGAGGTTATGTTCTGTGAGACGCCGGTTGGGCTTGAAAACCGGATACGGAGGAAGCTGATCCGGATTTAGCAACGAGTTCAGCTTTGATTCATAAGTTGAAATGGTCAGCCCATATTTTGCGATGCATACACCATCGGCATGTTTAGTTTCGCACATGCTGGACGAAATTACTACCAGTATTTTCTTTTCTACACTGCGACGTCCACAAATCCAGTTGATGTTGATTCATAAGGTGCATTCTCCTGCATATGTGAATGGGGACACTGGTTTATCGTACAGGAAGGTCCAATGCGCTCGGTCACTGCTTTCGAGCGATGCATTTGCAAAGCTGAGTCATACTCGAAACATGTCGGCCCTCGCCTTTTTCATCACAGACCGTTTGGCAAAGGAACGTTTACTTTCAATTGACCTTTTTGGTCACTGGCAAATTCACTAGGAATTAGTCGGGGAAGAACGCTCTCCCACCANTATTTTTAGTGGACTATTTGGTTGTTTCTTTTAAACGATTGCAACCTCTATTGACCTTAATGGCAAGTCTTTTTTTAATGGAGCCTCCCCTACTATTTTTCGGGCACTGGTGGTGATAATATCTACTAGCCTTTGTGAACTAACATGTACCTTGGTTTGCTTCTAAGTGAAGTCCTTGTTCTCGCAGCTCGAATTGATTTCGGAATTAGGGCCTTGTCACAGTACTGACATTTAATTGCGCTTTGAAACTACCCTGCTGGTGGTGTTTGTTGCTTCGACACTTGACCATAATACTTTGCGTCACATTTTGGATCTTGGCTCGGCCATGTGTCCAGAATGTCCCAGGTAAGATTGGCGAGGCAAGTCCTGCTGCCTACACCCACAGGAAACCGACCCCAGGTGGAGTGGCTACATCTCCGATCTTGCTTGGTGTGGAGACCGAACTATCCGAGATTGCTGTTGACCGTGATGTATTTCGAGCCCTCCTAGGGCTGCTGCCCTCGCGACCGTCCGCAGAGGAAAAGCGGACACGAAAATGAATAACATTTTGGATCTGTTACGTTCAACCGTTTTTTCATCTCATGAAAGGGCACAAGCAGACCACAAAAAGCCAGCTTCTTTTGCGACGATAGTAGTGGATCAACGAGCCTAACGATTCCGCTGAGATGCCAATCAGGAGCCCGTTGTTGAAAACTATAGGGTAGCCATTAGCTCTTGGATACAAACTTTCCAATACGCTGCATTTGTGCACCTGGACCGCGTCTTACACACGCGTACTATTGATTGGCATAGAGTCGTTGCAGTACTTCGTGTATTATCCATCCGGATTTTCACGTCCTAAATCCGTTGTGGGATCCAAAAGCATCGTCGCAGTGGCGAAGACCATGGTTTAGTTCGAACAACGAAGCGCCCGGTATTGTATGGCGTCGTGCATATTAGCAAATGGCTCTTGACGCCGTATGGAAAGGGTTGGAATTCGTCCTGCTGGTTATCACAGTGCCATCTGACACAGGCCCGTAGCCTTTCAAGGTTTGGGAGGCAAAATATATTTAGGGGGAAGATTTTTGTATTTATTATATGTTCAAAACATTTTTCTGGGCACTACAAATTTTGAGGGTACGCAAAAAATTGGAGGGAACTGCCCTTGAACGCCCGACGTGGCTGCGGACCTGATCTGGCAATACACTGAGCATAACAAAGAAATCAAGTGCGTGTCTTCTGATGAACTTTTATTAACGAGCTATAATAACAAAATACTTTCATCGACAAGCGACATCGGCTGATAGGAACGATGAGCGATGCGGACATAGCAGCAGGCGATAGGTCTGTTCGTTATGAGGGGGGGGGGAGACTCGCACAAAAGGACGACCGCTACGATTATGATATTAACGATACAAAATTATTCACTGCTTCTCTTCGACAATGGTGTTAATGGAAAGAACTAAAACGTAAACTTTCTGTACAAAGCTACGTTACAACTTCTACCGATAAAAAAGTGACGCAGTTAAAAGCGACTGCAAGGTCTGCAATATCGGGCAACAGCAGCCTGGAATTTGAACGGTCTGAAAAGCGCGCTATGATTGCGACTTCAACGAGCAGCACTGACGAGCTTCCGGAAATGTGAACAGGAAATAGAGTTAACCAGCAAGGAACGCAGTGAAAATAAAAATAGTGATGCGCCGCCTCAGACCCAGCAGCTCGAAAAATTTTCGCGCGTTGAAGTGGTGTTCTGTTGATGATCCAAACCTCAGAAAATATTACTAGACCAGCGTCGGCAAGTTGGAAATCGACAACAACACAGATTGCGTACAGAATCCGCTGCTCTTTCTGCAGTCGGTTGATCCACGCTGCTGCTTTCTATTAAGGCGTCCAACTGCTCGGATTTACCGACGTCCCAGTTGATGGGCGAAAACTGCCGAAAATTACCCGTGAAGTAACAGCTGTAGCGGTAGCTGACCGAAGCCACGCCCGGGCAACCGACTTGGTGACTCAGCTCGTCTCTCTCGCTGCCTTCACCAGCATCTCGACGATCGACGGCAGCTCGGAGAGCTTGTGCTTGACGTAGTCGGGTAAACGCGCCGACTGGCCGTACCTGGCAAACAGTGAAACGTTAGGCGTAAGAACGAACATACAGGCCTGCAGTGCGGTCTGGTTCCACAACTGCAACAGGGTCGAGCATGAAAGATGAACAGCATCAACAAACCCTTACTTTTCGCGACGGCCATCGGGGCTCACGTAGACCACCGTTGTGGTCGAAGACTGCACCAAGATTTGCGACTGGTCGTTGTAAACCACCCAGATGTCTCCCGTGCACAGATGCGCCGCTCGACCGACGTCGGCGATGACGACAGATTTGGTGATTTGCTTTTCATCCGCTAGAGGTGCCACACCAACAGCAGGAGAAGCGCGTGAGGCTGAAAAAGCAATTTGAATGATAACAATGCTGAACATCACGCCACTGACAAACATTGGCGGCCAGCCTTTTACATCTTGCTTGCTTTGTTCTCATAGCAAAAGCCACGCTATGAAATTGTTTTATAGTAAATAACCACAATCTTAAGCCGTGAATTGATACACCAACAAAGTGCGAAATGTCTTCAGTTTCAAGAAGTTTCTGCTGGAGCACAATTAAGTACGGGTGTATTGCAAGCATGGCAAAATTAAAAGTAACATGCCGTTGTGCAATTACGATTACACACACTATTGCCAACTTCCGGTACTTCCCTTACAGCTGCAAAATGCATCGGGTATCACAAAAAATATTTGCTACGACACAATGCACTGCTTTGTTACGATACTTAGCGCAAGCACACAGAAACTTTGATTACACTCTATCGTCCCCTCCACGTATCGACGCCGTGTTACGCGTCTAAGTCATGTGGTCATGACCGTTAAACACAAAAATTGCTAAGATCGCGGTTAGGCCCCACTAATGATTGGATTACTTTGCTCGGTTGGTTAAACAGACACTTCCTAAGCATAAAACAGCCCCTGCTTCATTGAAGTTCCAGTCCCCTTTGTTCCATGCAAAACTGGATGCGCAAAAAAATTCTATGAAAAATGTTTATCATGCGTCGCGGGAAATAACGGTCAGCTCCTCTGCTTACCACTCTCCGCATGACTGCATCGGACGCACTGAACCGAATCACGAGCGACATCGTCAGAAAAGCACATCGTGACGTGAGTAAAGCAACGTAACTAGCGGTTGGTTTCACAGTTGAGCGACAACTCATGAATTATTTTAAGCGCCAAGCAGCACAACTCATAATATTGTGTGGCTTTAGGGTTGAGCGCGTTTATTTGGATTTATAACACAGCATAAAAGTCAGAAAATAAAAACTTACCGTTAGACTTTTTGGTCGCAACACTTCTACTGTGACTCATCGCCGTTGCACTCGACCGGAAAGACAGGACTGATTCAGTAAACCTGATTGGTGGCGCTGTGCTGGGGGAGCATGTCGGCGCAATCGAGGGGGAGGGCACCGTTTCGGGGGTTCTCGGCGAGACGCAGTCCTGGTTGGTTTCGTTTCGCGTCGGGGTCTGACAGGCGTCTGGCGGGACTGGAGCTTTTGTACTCTTAGTCGGTTTTAGAGGCTGACTGTCCCTGGCCGATGCTCCACCCAATGCCATGGGTCGTCTGCAGGAAGCACCGGAGATTACAGACAGAAAACGCCAGCGAGTTAAAATTCAAATGACGCTGAAGTCTTGTCGTCATAAAGGAAGATGGTCAAGAAACTCGTGTCGAGCAAGCTGCAGATGGCAAGCAACCGGCTACTGTTTGTTTGTGTCGCGTAATTTGTTCTGTCCAGTTAGTTTAAGAGCACATCATAAAAACGATTTGCGGCTCTGTTACGCGGCTTCAGCTAAACTCATTTAAACATAAGCGCGATACCAAAAAATAAGCGTTGTAACAAACCAGCGTAATTGTAGAACCTTTTATAAAAGTGTTTACGGCAACTGAAGTATTGCCGCTAAAAGTAATAACCTGGCGTTTGGTTTGAAAACCGCAATTGAGCGATTTTGCAGTAACCACCCTTCCCACAAGCCACATGCAAAAAGCACAAAATAGAAATGCTTTTGTACGCTAGAGCCTAAATTAGCCACGGGGAATAAATCCCAATACGGTTTTACAGTGGAGATTGTTATTATTGTTTTCAAGATTTGATGATTGCGATATATTCATCCTTCAAAAAATTACCTTCCAACAAGTATTATCAGGGTTCCCACACTTTTTCGAAAACCAATTTCCATACTTTTTCATTACCTTTTCAATACTAAATCAAAATGCTTTAATACCATCATTTAGCTTCATTTTTCAAAAATTTTACTCGTGGAACACAAAGCAGAAACATCTGCAGAACTGTCATCAGCGGTAAAGAACAAAATTTGAATGAACTGGTCGAATTTAGAACTTTCATACTTTTTCAATTCTTTATGTGCATTTTGGCCGAATTCAATACTTTTTCAAAGTCTTGAAAATCGATTTAACAATTCAATACTTTCAATACCACGTGGGAACCCGAATTAAGTTCACGAACACCAATAAAACATCTACTGTTCGATTTACGATTCTCGCTTGTGTAACGGCGTGATGGATGGGGAGGTAAACGCCTTCAAGCAACCGTTAAGTTATTCAAACATCATAAAGATTCGAACCGCATTGAAGCGATCGCATGTATAAGTCAGCTGCAACACTGTTGCAGGAGGGAAGGTATCTATAGGCTTCAAAATATCTTTTCGCGTCACAACGCAACTTGGCTTCCAAGGCTTGGAAACCTGGTTCACGTAACTTGCGCCTGGACCAGAAAGAAACGAAAGGAATCGTTCATTGCTCCGTTAACACGCAACGGGCACGTAGCGCCTCCAAAAGCATTCCAAGCAATTGCAGACAAACTTTAAAACTTTTGATCGAAAGCTTTCTCCACCTAAGTTCAGGCGCCGTTCATGGTTATTTTTTCCACAGCAAACAAATCCACCGATCGAAAAGGCGTGGCAACACATTTTAAAGTAAAAGGTAAGGACAGAATGGGAAACTAAGCTTCACGCTAACGGTACGGTTTCTTGATAACGAAAACGTTTCAACGGCTTGGTAATTACAAAGCCTACGAGATTCATTTCAACAGTTTTTAGCAAAAATACCTTGACAACGTCACAGGAAAGTACGACAGAGAACCGCCCGCGTTTCGCTCAGCTATCGACAAAGCCGATTCGACGTCGAGCGCGCGTTGCCGAGCCCCGCGCGCGTGTTCGAGCATTTCGCGATGCTCGTCTGTGACGTCAGCGCGCTCGGACGACACGGACAGACAGGTGGAGAGGTCCTTCGAGTCGAGGGTGACGAGCTTTCCGGATGGAGCGATGATCTTCGTTTTGCCTTTGGTTTGTTGGATCTTAGCGCCTGCAATGTAACCAGGGTGTGAAACGAGGGGTCAGGGGTGAGACGAGGGGTCAGAGGTGAAACGAGGGGTCAGAGGTGAAACGAGGGGTCAGAGGTGAACGCGAGCGTTTCGCTGCAACTGTCGTTTTTTTCGTTTTAAATACGCTTTAAGAATTACAGGATGGGTCCGAAAAGATGTCATCCGTTTTTGAAAAAATTGCACTTTGTATTGAAAGGAATGTTTCGTAATTTTTTTCATAGGCATGTCTTACGGACATGTAAGTTTTGAGTGGTGTACTTCGAAAATGTGAATTCAAAGCAAGACATATTACCGCAGAGAAATAAAACGTGAGACAAGTAGTTCGCCGTTCGCCAAAGATTGGATGATGGCATAATGGCAAGATATTAATGCAACAGAAGAAAAAGGTAAAGGTCTTACCGTTGTAAAAGCACAGCTCGAGATCTGCGTCGGGGTCGTTTTCCATCAGCATGCACTTCGCTTTGTTCGTGAAAAGAGTCACTTTGGGAGTTTTCGATCGCACCAGTTCCACAAACCTGAAAAACACCAACGGTGATAAAACTAAGCAACCTTCACGTGCGTTTCCTGCCTGTCTGTCAAACGCCACGCCAGTCAGCGTCGCCAACAGGTTGCTGCACGGATCACTCGCGTTCACCTCTGACCCTTTAACGTTGATGCTCTTGGTCGAACGAGCAGGTGACAGTAAAACGTCATTCAGTTGTTTCTGATGCAAGTGCAGGTATTGCTTTGCTCGTTACCCGAGAATCGATCGAAAAACCTGCTGATCAGAGGTGGTGGTTTTCGCGCACATTTAAAAAGGCATGGAAGGGCGACCGGAGCGAAAAGCGTTGGTCGATAGCGATGATATTTTGACATGAGCGAACTTCCGTCGGCGAGCCAGCTTTGCAGCTGTCCTATGTCATGTTGTTACAGGTTTAACTAAACGTTTTACCGTAACTTGCGACTTACATTCGTATCAAGCCCATTTCTTACGGGATTTTTTCTCGTGAACATCGCACTGCGACTTTGCTGTCAAAGAAGCTGATGGAAATGTTTTTTTCGCGCGGACGTTTCATTCGCAGCGTGAAAGGGAGCAGCGAGACTGTCGGGGGCTGCGCAGCGTAGTTACTTTATCCAAATGTTGTTTTTCTCGCCGTGAAAATCTACCAGAGCAGACTTTCAATGCGCTGTGCTTTCCCTGAACGGCAGCTCGGCCACTCTGCGAAGCGTGGGCCTGTCACTCAACTACAGCTTTAAAGCATTGACGAGAAACTGTTTCTATACATGTAAATATTTGTCAAAACAAATAAATAGCTAAATAAATAAACACAGCTATCGGTGAGGTCTGTTGGGTCTCAAACACTAAGCCGTATCAGTCACTAAACATGCGTACTGATCGAGACTTGGCTGCTTGTGTCTTGTGATAATTACCTGGCAAGGTACTTGTACTTGTTGCAGTACTTGTCGGGGAGGGTGCTGTCGTTGTACGTGCACGAAGTTTCGGGACATTTTGGGGGCTGGGGAGCGAGACAGCAGCCCGCTGTGCCATCGCCCGACTTCGGAGAATATATCTGAGTAGAAAAATACTTCGTGTTACGCTAAATGGAACACAAAAAAACAACGGACAGCATCGGTCACTCGCAGAAGTGAGGGTTAAAAATCTCGATACCAGAATTTACGGCACCTACGTATCGTCATCAGCGCCTACGTAATTTACGGCACCTACGTATCGTCATCAGCACCTACGTAATTTACAGCAGCTACGTGTCGTCATTCAGATCTAGACCTTTTTTCTTACTACCCGAAAATCGACAGACTCGATACTGTTTTCTTGTGACGGGGTTGAAGTATCAGAACAAAGCTTAGATCTCAAACGGTGACAACAGGCGAATAACGTTGTGTTCGAAGTGTTTATGCAACAACTGCAGAAAACCAAGCTTGCAAATTCGGGTCAACTTTTCGACTTTTTCAAGCAGAGGTAACAGCGAAAGTTTTTTCAAGCAGGTAAAGTAGTTGATATTATTTAAGGGAGGAAGGAGACGGCTTTACATCAACACCCGCCACACGTTGATCGGGAACGACTCCACACCATTCATACAACTACTGACTCATCATCGGTTAGATTACCCTTTTTCAGCAAATAGGCATAACAGCAGGAAAAAACAGTCAAGTTCGAAAATCACAAAGCAACAATGTTTGGTTGTTAAGTCTTTCCCAGAATCGCATGAAATCATGAACGAACAAAAACACAAAAGAACCCAAGAGTTCAAGTCACAATTGAAAACTATAATAGGGATTAGATTATCAAGCTGATTAAAAATCAGATCACGATAAGCCCCATTCTCATATTTAAACATCACCAGCCTTATCAAGCACGCTATGGGGCGTTTTCAAAGGAAACAAAAGAACTGGACGTGTGATTATTGACTTATGTTAGTTCCAACAACCTGCTTGTTATTTGTCGGTCAGGTTCTTTGAAAAAGCAAGGCTAATTATCCAAATAAAAAATCGAGCTGTTGCGTCACAATCTTCGGGCTATTTAATTCCAACTGAACTTTCCTCAGTACACAGACATGCCACGTTGTTTGCGAACAAACATCGCGCTGGTGTGAATGAACAACAGCACAGGACTTATAAAAATAAACCCCCCTGATCAGGACAATGTGGCAGCGCACCTGAATTGATTTTCCGTTTTCTGAAACTCGCAAAACTTCGGTGACCAATTCCTTTCCGGTCTTGTTGGAAACGATTTCCAAGCACACGTCACCGTTTTCCAAAATGCTGACCTGCGTACAATTTTAAAGTTTCGCCGTTAAACGTTCAGCATCAGGTTAATTTATTTACGTAAGCTTTTTGAACTTTCGTATTAAACCACGAAAGGCATAACCAAGAAGACAAACTCAAGTGTACGTCACTCACCATGGAATTTTTCGCTTTCTGACGTATTGGTCTCAAGCGCCTGGAGTCGACCGGGGGGAGGGTCCTGCTTTTGATGCTTGCGCCTTGGCTTGATGCATTCGAACAGTGACTCTTCTCATAGATGAGCGGTTTAGACGGTTTGCGTTGTGGCTAAAAAATAACCACAAGATAGATTCGCGCAGAAAAACTGATGAGTTCGTTGCCTCGTTACGTATCTCACAACGGAAGCATAACTTGGAGCGCCAAACTCGACGTTGTGGCGCTTTATGAAGACTTCACATCAAGTGAGAAAGAGAATGACAAGTGCTGTTCACGTCCCTAACCATAAAGGTTAAACCAAATGATTCTTAACTTGGGGTAAATTTCATCTTCCAAGAGGGTAAATTACTGTCTTACTGAACCACAAATTGCAGCAAATGTAAATTTTATCAATCATTCTAAACTGCAAGGATTTGTTAATTTCGAATTTTCAATAAATGATCACCATTGAGTGTATTGGGGATAAATCTAGTAATCTTGTGCGATAAAAGGGTTAGGTATGTAAAAAATGTAAAGAACCACTGGGTTAAACCAGAAAGAGTAAAGCCCAACAGAGACTGTTGCTACCGCTGACAGCAAACACCCATTCTCCGGTGTAGCGGGAAAACACACCTGGGGGTCATTCGAAGTCCAATCCAGCGACGAAGATCCGTTGTTGTGTGAACGCACCTGGCGTCTGCCGCCCTGGTCAGGACCTTGTGGAAGATTGTGGTTGATTTCAGCTAAGCGCGGTCGGTGGTCCCGAGGTTGGGAACGCGATCGCTCGACGTCGGCGGACGAGTTTTCTTTGCCGCCCGACCCGGGGTCGACATTCTCGGCGTCGTCGTGCGTTCGCGCGGCCGAGCGCCCGCGATTCGACTCGCACGGGAGTCGGGGGGCGTCCTCGTAGCAGGCGCTTCTCGATTTGTTCGAGCGGTTGTCGGCGCTGCGCGTGTCCGCGTAATCGCTGCTCGCGACCGAGCACCGATCTCTGGAATGGCGACGTCGCGACGACGAGGCCGACCGCGTCTGGCGACGTCGCGACGCGCCCGGCCCCTCGTCCTCGCACTGCGACACACTCTGCAGGGACGAGGACCTGTTGATCGGCGGGCCCGGGTGCTTCTCGTTGCAAAACCGGCGCCGGCCCGTTTCGTTCTGGAAGGAGTTGTGTCGGCGACGGTGGGGCTCGTCGCGGACGGGCGGCGATGGGGGGTGACGACAGCTGCCGTTCGACGACCGGTAATAACCCGGCTCGTACTTCGCCTGGTACGGCTGGAAGCTGCCCCCGGGCGGGTAGAACGGGTCGTCCGGGTGCATACCCGACGCGTCCGGGTAGCGGCTGCACTGTGTGTCGTCGCAGCCCGTGGAATCGGTGGAAACCGTGTAGCGAGTACCGTACTGCCTGTAGCTTCCGGTCGAGTTGCTGTCGACGGAGTTGGGGTGGTGGTTGTAGCCGGTTGCGTTATCCTGGTAAGAATGGTAGCGGCCGTTCCTGCCGCCGCCGCCGGTACTGTCGTATCTGGCGTGCCTGAAGGACGGCTTGGACGGGAGCAGGTCCACGTCGGACTGCTCCTTGCGATTCCGACACGACCCGAACTGCCTTTCGTCTTCGTACTTGTTCGGATAGCTGTCGTAGTCCGCCCGATTCGATGGCTCTTGGCTTCGCTGCCTCCACATAGGCGGTCGATTGCCGGGCATGTCGTGCGCCTGCGACGCTGATGGTTCGCCGCGATTGTGGTGCGATGCGCTGTAGTCGTCATCGTTGTCGTCGTCGAAGCGTTTTCTTTCGTGCTTTCGTCGATTCGATGCGTTCTGCGTGCTCCTTGCAGGGGGGCACATCAGGGGGGCATCTTCCGTCGACTCTTTGCACGAAACCTCGTAGGAAGAAGCGACAGACCCCGTGTCCAACACGGTGTCTAAACGGTTAGGAGGAAGGGCCACGATTGGCCTCGTGCGAGGGGGCAGTCTGCTTTTGCCAGGGTCGGTGCCGTAGGTGGCGGATCCATTCGCGGCGGCCGGGTGCTGGTTTGAAACGTGCGATGCTTCTTGTCTGCTGCAGTTGTTCGTCGAGGTGGTCGTCATGGTAGCGTGGCCGCTGTCGACTGACGCCTCCCGACTTTTCCGCAATCCGCGTTTCTGAAAACGGAACGAACAACACGATCAGCAGCCTTGTTTGCACAACTAAAGCAGTATAAGGTTGTACGACTTTGGACTAAAATTGAGTTAGCGATCATTGTCAGTAAAAACATTAAGAGCGTTGATCACATCTAGAAATGAACTAAATTGAAAAACAAGTTTAATCTGAACATGGACGCGATTGAGTTTTTATTTATTCTATTACCAGCAGCAAGGTATTTCCGTTAGCTCCAATGTTGGCAGAGAGGCAAGGTTTAAGTTGTTTTCTTAAATCAAATAACGATTAGAAAAATAAGAAGCCTAAACGAACACGCAAACAATGATGCTACAGTTGCGTGTAATGCTCCATGTGAACATTAACGTGCGCAACTAACATGTCTAATGGACACAAAACAAGCCCAAAACGATTTTTACCATGAAACTGTGATCTAGCACGGCAGACAGAGTAATTCTATTCTGAGGATCTTTCTGAAGCATTCTATCTATCAGATCTCGAGCCTCAGGCGATACGTGATCAGGCACATGGTAGGTTCCGAGCACTACTTTGTTCAGGGTGCTCTTCACCGCGTCAGTCTGAAATTGAAAAATAAGTTGCTCAGCTCTTCACCAGGTCAATGAGTTTACACCACACAGAGTACACAGCGATGCATTGCTCAAATTGGAGGGAAAATTGTCGTGTTAGTCCCAGTTTCGGTCAAATTTTCAAATTTTCGCGCAGGCCAAACGAATAACTAAGATTCAAACAAGCCCAAGCGAAGACCCGGAAAGTCAGTTCAGGTAACCCCCGTACACGAGTTATCTTCTGTAAATAACTACACTTAGTCGAATCTTGTCAGAACTTGGCGTTGTCCCAACCGAAACCGGCCTCTATTTCCCAAACAACGGCGAGCAAATTATGCATCTCACAATCACTTCCCGAAAAAAAACGTTGGCTTTTCCATATCGAGTGTTGCGACTGTGCTAAACATTATTCGAGCTACCGCGATGCAACAGTAACTACGTAATATGGCGAAGAAGTTGAACTGAAATATTTTATGACTAGCCTTTTGTGGTAAATCAAAGATCTACAATCACTCATGCATTGCTAAAACATCTACTCGCCGGGTGTCCGACATTTTATCGCTTATGCCATGAAAACACAAGAGCAGCTATGTCCAACCCAAATGGCTTGCTGAACCAAAAATCATGTCACTATCTCAACCAGGGTCGCACATTGAATGGCTTACTTTGATCATAGCTAACTAAATTTAGCCTAAACTAATGTACTGAAAACGTTCGAATCATAACTGCAATGGTGACAGACGTGATAAAATGGCACTTAGGACGACCTGCATCAAAGATGTCAAATTAAAGACTATCACGATAAGGACAGGTTGTCAGTATGCAGACTACTTTTACTATAGCGAAAAGCTAAACTGGGCCGCACAAAACCTTCGGCTAGGCCGCGGGTTGGACATAACTGCACTAGGGCTACCCTGGCATCTCTACTCCGTTTATGAGATAGCAGTGTACAGAAAGCAGACAATCTAGTTTAGCCGAAAAGCACTTCAATGCAACTCGAACACCAATACTCGCTCTTACGTCGAACGGTGGAGTTCCAACAAGAAATGTGTATAGCATGCATCCCAGCGACCACACATCGGATTCCAGTCCATGCGCACTTCTTGTAGCAATCTCTCTGCACAAAAATGCGACGGTACCTTAATAGATTCTTTGCGGTGTTAACAAACGTAACATGCTTTACCTCTAACGTGGTGTCTATGCTCACAGCACTTCCATACAGCTCAAGGTTTAAACTCAAATCACATCCCGAAAGACTCGCAGCAACAGCACGTTACTCTCGCTCAACTCAACACAGAGTGGACAACAGCGAAACAAACCAACGACTGGCGCAACCACTGCTAAGCTATTGACGGCGGTGCCAATGGCGACCCAGTAAACAGTAATAAGATAAATGCTCTTTCAAATTTTACAAACGACATTCATGTTGCGTAGAGCAAAACGCATTGATGTGCGTTTAAATGTTAACACTGCCACTAGGCGAGCTATAGACACAAAAATAATTAACAATTGCGCATAACACGGCCTCCGTGTTACAGACAATGCCTGATCAATCGTGTCTCAACAAGTCATATTCCTCGTACCGGGCGTGTAGACAGTGATGTCACGTATACCAGGTGGACACTGCGCATTGTCGCTCAATAAGCATCGCGTAATTTGCTCTAGTCAATTCTTTTAAAAAGAGCAGTTACTGCAAAACAGGGACGCTACATAACCGGACATTTTACTGCTTTAAAAGTTGGGTTCGTCAGTTTACGGAGTTTTGCGTATCTTCGATCTAAGCATATTTTTTAGATTCGTAGTTGTATAAAACGATATCAAACGTTAAGATGTGGCGTGCGAGATTAACAGATGCAACGCAAAAACGAGCAGCGCAGCTAATGAATATTTCCGCTTAATTCTGGCATCAGCATTAGCAAAAGTACTTTCGCCTCCGAGACCGCTACCACATTTGCAAAGTACAACAGTATTTTAACAGTGTTAAGCACGTGTAAACAGCGATTTTGACGGTTAGTTATCAAAAGGCCATGTGAGACCGTTAGCACTGCAAATAGACACAAGCAGGGAGTACAAACAGTCGACAAATGTACACCCACCCAAAGCAAACTTCCTAGCATACGTAAACTGGCGGTTTAAAAAGCTTTGTGGGCACTTCACGGTTCCGTGCGATTGACAGGAGCCGTAAACAAGCTCTTTCAGAAAACGTGGAACGCACTTGTTGAAATTCAGCATCGGACACAAGCGACCACAGTCAAAAGTGAGCCCTAAATCTGCAGGTGTTTCTTCTGCTTAACAAACAGACATCAGGCACATTCTAGCAGTTATTCTAAGGGAAGGAAAAATAAAAACACCGCAACCTTTCACAGGACTTTAAGGAACCCCACAAGTTATCTTTTGCTAATTTTTTTCTGTAAATGTTGGGCTTTCACTCTTTGCCATGTCTAAAATTCATGTCACGGTTCCTGTTTTGCATAAAAGCTACCCTGCCTGAGACTTTCCCAGCGCTTTCTCTTGAACAAGGACCAATGAGCTTAGTTAAATCAAACTTTGAAAACTGCAGGGCTTTTTTCACAAAAATTAGCCACTTTGGTAAAAGCGAAACAGTCACAAGACAATCTCCCTACTCGGCCTCAGCCACCACAACAACGCACATCTACCATCCAGTTGAACACATCAGGTTTGCGTTTTTATCACGAAAAGAAGGGATGCAAATATCGGATACCTTTGGGCAAGAGTTTCCCAGCCAGGAGTGCAAGATAGGATTCGAATGGCTGCCAATTCTTTTCGGTCACCTTCATTTTAAGATACGGTAAACCAGGTTGTTTTTAAGGAAAATGTAAGGTGCGCTGTGTGGACCTATTGGTACCCGATTTCTCTGATTCTAGGGACCCGATTTTCTATGTTTTTAGGGACCGGATGTTAATTTTCTCTGATTCTAGGGACCCGAATCGGGTACCTAAAACACCTTAAAAAACCTGCGGTAAATTAATACTTCAAAGCAGTGTTTCTCAACCGTTTTTGTCCCACGCCCTTCTTTCATTTTCAAAAGAATCGTACGGTCTGCTATGATTCTAATTCACGACTACATTGAACACGAAGTGAAAGCAAAAAATAAAAAGGTCCTTCAAGATATTGCCACGCCCCACGTTGACAAACACTGCTTTAAAGTTTGGGCCTTTCAGTGGCGAGTCATGAGAATATATTGAAGTTTTTGGAGGTGGAACTGCTCCTTCAGATGGACGAAAGAACGCTACGTAAAGTAGTCAATTTTCAGACCGGTTAGCCGTATAACGACTTAACTCAAGTGCAGGTTCTTAAACGTTCTTCGGCACTAGACCACAAAAATATTTTGTTACGAGGGATACACAGGTTGTACTGATGCCTTCGGGTGAATAACGTATTCTAAACCTCAGAAAAAAACGACACACAATGTGGAAAAGGTCGTGCGGCGTTGGTGCATTCGAACCAACCGCAAATCCTCGGAGTGGACAACCGCACTTCTCACACTTTAACCGCAGAACTTAATAAGCAAACATGCTTGTGTAAACAACAGCAAAACCGTTAAAGGCTCGCTCGACGCAGTGATTTAATGATCAACTCCCATCTGCGGCAAGTCCGGACAGCGCGCCGCAGACGTTCGGAATAGGTACACGCGCAACGACAATCAACACCGCAACAAAGCGAGGTTATTTCGGCTCACATGAGCCGTTCTTCGCACGAAGCGACTCGAGCGAAAGATCGCGAAAAGCCGACTCGGCTGTAAAACAACATGTATGCGTCACGTCTGGCTGGCTACAGCCGCACGCGTGGAATGCGAACTCAAGTCTACAAGGACAAGTGCTGTCTGGCCCAAGACATGCCCGGTCTGATTTTAAATTTCCTAACGGCGCGAAACTTTCGCGCATTTTGTATTCGTTGTCACTGACTAGTGACTGCTGTTCGTCTGTCACTTTAACAGGCTCCAGAACACCGCACATTTTCGATGAAAATATCTCCTGACACACTGTCAAGTCGCTGCGTTTTTGGAAAGGCAAGAATGCGAAACTACCCTGAGCATGCGAGTCACATGTGCCGAATTGCAAACAAGGATATGCCGTAACAGTAATGAGGTTACAACCATCTTCTCAACCAGTGCATACTTGCTATATATAAGTACGATTATTTCTTACACAATTTTTTGAACTGCAACACTTATTCGCGTTTTCGGCGCTTGGAACACAGTAATTTGAAATGTTGCCTTAAAACATAGGTTCTCAAAGTGCTCCCGTACGGAGCTCCAGGGCTCCGCGAGTTTTTTTGCAATTTACCCAGGAACATCAATCGGTAAGTAACAATGTGTTTTTTTTATTTTTAGAAATTTATTGTGGGGCTCCGTAAATTATGGTCAATCTTTTCATGGGCTCCATAACACCAAAAGTTTGAGAACCCC